>ULNQ01049603.1_pt1 | contig 13676 bp, 13 predicted proteins | sample 1951951 | NCBI WGS metagenome assembly ULNQ01 (sample SAMEA4835580, study PRJEB28245) | human gut metagenome | biome: gut microbiome; material: fecal sample | place: Denmark | collected 2008
ACAAGGTTGTAGAAGGTGCAGCGGAGACAACGGCTGCTCTGTCTAAGAGTGCAGAGGAGGCTCTGGCTTCGGCACAGGAGGAGGTCAAGGCTGCCGCGGAGGATTTCACGGACAAGGTATCGAGTGCCTATAGCAATGCAGTGTCGGAGGCGATTTCGGCACAGGTGCAGGAGGAGGCCGCCGACAAGGTGTCGGATGTCATAGACGAGGAGGTTGAGACTGGGTCGGACGCGGATGCGGATGACACGAACTTGAATGACTTGCAGGGCTCTGATGCGGATGGGAACACAGATGTATCTGAGGATGAGCATTCTACTGACTCGTCACAGCCCTCCACAATGGTGAAGGATGATGCATGTGATGATATGCCTACTACACCGCTGGTTGTGGGCAGTGAGGTGCAGTTAGTACTTAGTGGCAACATTTATACAGGGGTTCTTTCGGCCATAGGTTCTGGGTCCGTTATGATCTCAGGTCTGCCTGCAGGATGTTTCGGGGGTTGTAGTTGTGAATCACAGGATACGGTGGCACCTGCTGAGGCAGTAGTTCCTGTAGAGGCACATGGTGAGGAAGCTCCGGCTATGGTAGACGAGGTTGTGTCTGCAGAGGAGGCAGTAGCAGTTCCAGCTGAGGGGGTAGCCGCACCAGAGGGTGAGGATGCTACACTCGAGGAGGATATCGAAGAGGTCACCGTCAGCACTATACCGGCAACCGTATCACAGGCATTGGCTTCTGTAGCCGAGGGTGAGGACTTGGTTGACGAGTTGGGCACCACGGGCATTATGTATGATGATGATGGTGAGGTGTTCATTTTCATGACGCCATCGTACACCGAGAGTGTTACGGTGGATGAGGCTCCTGCATGGTTAGCAGCCCACATGGGGGATTTCGAGGTGCTGCCCTTGGCGGAGGAAGTAGTATCAGTTTCCGATGACGCAGAGGCTGTAGATGTAGACGTAGATGCTGACGCAGGTCAGACTGATGTGACGGTTCAGACCGAGGAGCAGAGTGCAGGCGAGGTTGAGGTTACAGAGGATATTGAGTCGGAGCAGCAGGGTGGTTCGGACGTCGAAGAGGTCGTCAGCACCGAGGATGAGGAGTCAGAGGATCCTCTCAAGGAGGGTGTTATTCCCGACATTTTAACACCGGATACAATCCAGTGGGGTGATGTTGAGAACGCAGCCCAGCAGTGGGGGTCAGAGTTTAGTGTGTCGCTGGCGACGAATCCGGAGGATGCGAATTTGCTCTCGGCAGCGGAGGCATTGACGAATGCGTTATCCGAGCTTTTGCCGGAGCTCCGTCTAAATCCTTCAGTAACCGAAATCTATTATAAGGATCGTCCTCTTGTTCAGTTAACCCCCACCATGGTAAATGTAGGGTCGGTATCGTTCATGTATCAGACTGATGCATCTGGTGTGGCCCCATTTGCACAGCAGTTCAGCAAGGCACTGGTTCAGTTAGCACATCTGCTGGCGGGTGAGTCGGAGCCCAAGGAGGTGGTATCAGATAGTGAGCTTTTGTCAGAGGAGGCCAAGCAGGAGGTTCTGGAGACTGTGGAGGCTGAGGTCAAGAAGTCTCTGGAGGATGCGGGGATCACGGTTGAGGACTCTCAGGATGTTGTTTCCGTAGCGGTTGATAAGGTGCAGGATAGTGCTCCGAACACGTATGACATACCGCACACTCTTTCGACCTACCGTCAGATTCGAAACACTCGCAAGGTTCTGGATTCAGTTCTCAGTGTGGCGTCGGAGATGTCAGGATCTCGGATCACGGCGAGTCGTTATCGTTCGATGTTAAAGGCAGGCGGGAAGCGCAACAAGGAGTTACTTTCGAATGTAGTCTCGGCCGTGCTCATGACCGACAACTTGGATCTGGTGTGTGACTCGTTATACCGCAGGAAGCTGGGTGATACCTTCTGGATGTGTGACAATGGGGAGAAGTTAGTGAAGGCATTTAAGCTGCAGGATTCCATTGCGGGTCCGTGTCTGGTTTCCACCACTCCGTTTGATACACGCGTTTCAGAGAATCGGGAGGTGAAGAGCATTCCGGTAGGTGGTCATACTCTTTATGTGTTGTCACTGTAAGACATAGTGACGTTAATGTAGGCGTGGTCTCTTATGGACCACGCCTTTTTTATGGGGACATCAAACAACAGTCGTCTTGCTCGGTGGGTTAACGAGAATTTAAACTTCAGGGACGAGGTTCGTCGTATTTTTGGGAGGAGTCTGCCTCGGGGTTCATGTTTCTGTTTATGGCATCAGGGTTTTTCTGGTGATACGCCAGCGGCGAAGGTTTACGATGCTACAAATTCGATGCATTGTTTCGGGCAGTGCAACCGCACCTATACGGTCTACAACCTTCTCTGGTCGTTTGACAGGGAGCGGTTGCAGGGGATTGTGCAGTCGGGGGTGATACCGGAGGAGGGTTTCTCTCTTCGCGGTGTAGTGGTGCCTGTGGCACGTGAACATGTGTCATCAGCCCCACGTCAGTGTCCGGCAGACATTGAGGTCGGGAGTTTCGAGTATTTCACTTGGTTAGCACAGCAGTTATGAAGACTATAGTTTTTGTCGACGGGAAGACGCTTGACTGTTATGTTTTATACACGTTAGAGCTTTGTCTTGTTGTTTACATTCCGGGCGGCAAGTTCCGCTTGGTGAACCGCACTCATGTGCGAGAGGTTCTAAAAAAGCGTTAGTGTATGTTATGGGGATTGTATAATGGGTACCGCGTTGGTCTTGTGCAGACGGTGGCGGATATTGCAAGTCTGCGGAAGCTCTTTTCGGAGACTTCGACCATCATTGGGTGTGATACGGAGACCACGGGACTGTGCTACATCAAGGATCACATAGTTGGTCTGTGCTTAGCCGGGGGCAAGTCGTACTCCAAGAATGACTACTGTGGGTTCTATCTACCAGTCCGCCATGCGGGGTATCCTGCAAATTTACCGTTATCTGAGGTTTTGGATTTGGCACAGTGGGTGATCTCCAATCGCACGACGTTCTGGTGGAACCGGAGTTTTGACTTCTCTTTTCTCGAGAAGGAGGGGGTACAGATGCCGTTCGTTGGGGGGAGCCATGACATTCAGGTGATGGCTCATGAGGTATACAATGAGAAGTATCCGGCGCTGAAGGACTTTGCGAAGCGTCTATTTAAGTTTCAGACGATCGAGTTCTCCGAGAATAACGCGAAGAATAATAACTTCGGTTGTTTCGCGGAGGATACTGAGTTCTTGACACCGCTGGGTTTCAGACGGTATGATGCAATCCGTGCTGGGCAGAAGATCGCACAGTACAATCCGGTAACATGGGGACTGGAGTTTGTGCGTCCGACGGCGGAGTATAGTTATTCGGTGGATTCCATGCTGCACTTGGAGGGTGCTTATGTGGATAGTCTCATGACGGATAATCACCGTGTGTATCTGCCAGACACAGTTATGGGGGTGGAGCGTCCTACCTTTGAGAGGCTGGAGGCTGGCTGCTGTTGTCAGGCGTGGTCTCTGTATGGTCATCGAGGTCTCTCGATTAAGATAGGTACTGCGGGAACCGTAGGACGTCCATTCCGCAAAGCCTATACTATTATTTCGGGGGCAGGTAAGTCTTGCTCTATTTTCTCGAGTACGCTGTGGGTCTTGTGTGGGTTAGTCCTCGGGGGCTGTCATGCTTTGGTACAGAACAAATTGTATTTTGGCACGGCGGATACGGCGGCTCTTAGTTATGTCACTGCAGTGTTTGATCAGCTTGGTTATCGGTACAGGGTGGTCAGTCTAAGTGTTGAGGTTGAGCTGCCTCGTGCAGTAGCCACATGGTTTAGGATAAACTTTCAGCGGTCGGGGGTCTCACGTATACCGTTATTCCTGCACAGTTTGAGTCAGCGCGAGCGGAGGTTCTTTCTGCGAGGTTTCCTGTGGGGTATGTGGGGTGTTCCGAGTGAATCTCACTTACGTGGGCAGCAGATGTTATGGGTGTCCTCGGAGAAGCTGAGTAGGGACTTTACGTGGTTGTTGTCAGGGTTGGGTATTGCCCACACGGTCAAGGCTGTGGGTTCTGTCGCATATCAGTATTGTTTTTCGGACAGTGAGACTGAAGAATTAAGCGCCACAAGCTGGAGCAGGGCGGGCTCAGGGCGTGTCGTTTGTTTCAGTGTGCCGTCCTCATTACTACTTGTTCGTCGTCATGGCAGAACGTTTGTATCGGGCAATTCCACAGACCCAGAAACGACTTTTGTGTATGCTGCGGCCGATCCACTGATTACGACTTTGTGTGGGTTAAAAATATGGAATGATTATCCGCAGGTGCATAAGATTTATGCTACGGATAACCTATGTGGTGAGGCCGTTCGTCGAGTCACAAAGGAGGAGATTCATTTAGATTATACTTTTCTCAGGCAGGAGTTGATTCGTGCCTCGCAGCAGACGGAGAATACCCGCATGCAGATATATCAGTTAGTTGGGTATCCGTTTAACATTGATTCTAATAGGGAGGCTGCGGATGCCTTGAGTCGTTTTGTCACTTTGACGGTGCGGACTAAGTCTGGGGGTTTCAAGGTCGACAAGGAGGTACTGGCTTCGATTGATCATCCGTTAGCAAAGCTACTGTTGACGTATTCCGCATGGGGGACGTATCAGAGGTTTGTCGAGAAGATGGCTTCATGGGAGGGTACTCCGGTTAGGTTTAATTACAATACGGTTGTTGCCATCACGGGGCGTCTCAGCAGTAGTGAGTCCAAGGGTAACTCATATTATAAGGCATATAATGCAACGAACTGCCCGAAGATTGAGGTCAAGGGTTATTTGCATGCGGATCCCAAGTTAGGGTTCTGCCTCACGGAGGATGCTGATGGTTGCATCATGCAGGACGGTGCTCCTGTGCGGGTCAAGACCAAGGCGGGGTTACGCAAGGCGTTTGTTCCGGCACCGGCAGGTGAGGAGGGTGACTGGGTGATGCTGGGGTGTGACTATTGTGTGTCTCCGGATACTGTTGTTATAACTCGCGCTGGAGAACAGCGTGTTGGTGATCTGGTAGGTTCGTCTGTTGAGGTACTCACTCCCTATGGGTGGAGGCTGGCGACCAATATTCACAATACGGGGTTACGTGATGCAGTGGAGCTTGAGCTCACAACGGGCGAGCATCTCGTGTGCTCATCGTCTCATAGGTTATGGGTAAATAGGGACGGTGTCGACTGCTGGGTTGAGGCAGGGTTGCTGCGGGGAGACGAGTACGTGTATACGAGGGCTGATGCTGTTCAGCCTGCGATTGTGTTTTAGGTGTCGAGCATGGTATCAAACATAAAATTCATACGTAGGCTATCGGCTCCGATGGAGATGGTCGACATGTCCGTGGAGGGGGTACGTATGTACTACTCTAATTCTTTCATTTCACATAACTGTAGTCAGGAGATTGCTCTGGCAGCGAATATGTCGCAGGAGGAGGGTTTGTTGTATCCGCTGCGGCATGGGCTGGATGTGCACATGTACGTTGCTGAGAAGATGTTTCATGTCTCGGATCCGAATTTCAGGTCGAGGTCGAAGTCAGTTTCCTTTGGTAAGTTGTATGGAGGTGGACCACATCTGCTGGCGCAGCGTCTTAACATCTCGGTTCAGGAGGCGAAGGATCTGATAGAGCACTATGACAAGACCATGCCTGTTCTGAAGCACTGGCAGGATGCACTCGTGCGGTCGGCTCAGCGCACGGGGTTTGCTTTCACGTACTTCGGGCGGAGTATCTATCTGGCGCGGTTTTTCAGTTCTGGGGATAAGGGTTTGCAGGCTTATGGTACTCGTGTTGCTCGAAATGCGCCGCTACAGGGCTGCTTACCTCAACACATGTACATGGGTTGCTCCGATGGTTTTTATCGCCCGTGGCGTGATCTTGTTGGGCAACGTGTGCGATTTGATAGCGGTCGCTTGGGTGTTCCCACCTACAGGGGGACGGACAGGCTGTACTTGGTGTTGTTGCATACCGGAGACTTCGTTGTTTGCAACGGGGCTCATAAGTTCTTAGAGGCTGGGAGTGAACGGACGTTGCTGGGGCTGGATGATTTGGTTGGCCGGTGGGTGTCTTTAGCACCACCACGTCCTCGATCGGTGTGGCGGGCTTTACGGGGCTTCTTTAAGTGGGGGCGGTTGACTATGGCTCAGTTGAGTGCGAGTGCTCAGATGGGGCGGGCATTCAAGGAGCAGGATCCTGCGGTTCTGTGGTGTTTGTTCAAGTCTTGGATATTTCGTCGTCGTTATAGGACACGCACCTTCATGGCGGCGAATGTTCTCCGGAGTGTGTTAGATTTGTTTGGATATAACTTGGTGTTTGATTTTTTGGACAACGTCGAAGGTAGTTACACCTTCCGTGTTGCATGTCGGAGGCCACGTCGAGGTCGTGTTGTCAGGGTAGATGATTTGGGTGTGTCGGGTACGGTTATTTCGCCCAGCATGTGCACGGGGTTGCAGATGTATCCCTTGTCAGGGTTTGTGCACAAAAATACCGGCGGTGACTTGATTCGCCGTGTGCTCATAAAATTTGTAAAGTTGAGTGAGTCGAATCCGGAGTTTGGAGATAATGTAAAGTTCAGTCAGTGCATCCATGATGAGTTGCAGGTGAGGGTGCGGCGTCCGTATCTCCAGAAGGCGATACGTTACATGCAGGAGATCATGAACTTCTGGCCGAGCAACTTTGCGGTTCCGCTTCAGATTGAGCCCTGTGTTGGGTGGTCGAGTGGTTTACAGTTGGACATAGTGGCCGTAGCGGAGGATGGTTTCGTGATACCGAAAGGTTACACGCCATCGCAGGAGTATCTGGATGCACACAAGAATTGGTATTACTTAGATAGTTGGGAGAAGTCAGCCGCGGCTAAGCGCACTGACGCAGATAAGAAATAATCATGAGTTGTTTATGCGAGTAAAGTTGTTACGTAGGTTGCGGAGTCTGTCGTGGGCGCCTCGGTACACAATACGGGTATCTTACTGTGTAGAGTTGGATGTCTGGGGTGTTGCAGTGTTCTGGTCTAAGCCATGGTATTTTTGGTTTCTCAAGGGGTTGGACTCCATGCACACTTTTCTGGTATGTGTATCTCTGCCTTCAGAGGATTCCGTCATAAATGCATTAAAGAGTGGAAGTTTGGTATGTATAGCGCAGCGCGAGCTGGTGCGTAGGATCGTGAGCAGTCTACGAGGATAAGACTTCGTATCATTATATATCCCGAAAACGTAGTTTTGGGGGTGGGGTGCCTCAAAACTTTAAGACTGCTTACATTATGCGTCTCTCCTTTATAGAGTTAGTTTGGTCCTACGCTGTCGGCTTTGTATCGAAGGTGGTCTCAGCGTTTCACACATTATATGGTTGGATTTGCGCTGGGTTTATGTTGTTACTGAATTTGATACTTGGGTATAAGGAGGTCTTGATAACAGTTTTGGTTTGTGTAATTTTAGACACGATCTGGGGTGTCTGGGCACAGGTTAAGAGCGGCAAGTTTGCCTTATCACAGCTTGGTCGGGAGAAGATGCTTAGTAAGTGGTTTTTTTACGCTTCGGTCTTGCTGGCCTTTGTGGTTCTTGAGCGGTTGTTAGGTATGGAGAATAAGCTCACGGTCATAGGTATCTCGACCTTGATCTGTGTAGTTGAGATATGGTCGATGTCAGCGTCGGCGTTGATAGTCAATCCGAACATGCCGTTCTTGCGTTTGTTTAAGCGGTACCTACAGGGGGAGATAGCGGCCAAGCTGGGTTTGTCTGATCGGGAGGTTTCTGATATTCTAGATCAGCAAGATCACAATGGGCCGCTTCCCCATTCGGATAGCAAGTCTGATTCTCGTCAGTGATTAACGATAATTTTACAATAGTCATGAGTTTTCATTCAACATTAACTTCATCCTTGCATAAGGTTCAGGATGATCGAGGTATGGGCTCAGTAGCGTCCGATTATCCGTTACAGACTCTGGGGGATTTTGGGGACTTTTATTGGGCCACAGTGTCTGATCTATTAAAGAGTTCCCTTCGGGATTATGTTACGTATAGCAGGGAGGGGGATAAGTGTCGCTTTCGATTCAAGCATGACACTTATTTATCAGATACTGATCAGGATGTATCCATCTCTGCAGATGTAAAGCTATCCTTCGTGGAAGACAAGGGTGTAGTTGTGGTATCTGCTTTCAAGCTCCACGGAGCACAGAGTTTTGCCGACACGACTCGTGGGTATGTTACCGCTGGTGACCTAGTTAGTCTCATTGTCTCATTTTTTACGGCATTGTCCTATGACGGGGAGTCACGGAACCATTACATAAAAGCATGGGGGTACTTCGCTATAGGCATCTCCAACCTTTATGAGGATATGGACTCCGTTTTGGCTGTAGAGGACTCTGCGGAGCCTGCAGAATTTTCCAGTACTGAGGAGGCTTTATCTAGCATGTATGATGAACTCACGGATAGGGCTCTGCGTTGGTATCGCATTGAGTTTACGGATATCACTCGTCGACAGAACTTCTTTACGGTTGACTTCAACCGTTCCATAATCATTCCCACGTCCAAGTCGCGTCCGGTGAGAAATCCTCATATCCCTGTGCTGTGCGACGTCTGTCTTCGTGTAGACTCGGCTGACGGGAAGAAGTTACAGGCGACTGTCACCGTAGGGATACAGTCGATTTCAGAGGAGGTTTCCTACAAGTCTGAGTATGCGGGCTCTGGGTACATTAACACCGTGCGTGCCACCTTGGCATCTCCAGCACAGGTTGACAAGTTCATCGAGTCCTTCCTGTCGTTACTGAGTGAGCTGCAGGCGGATGGTTACGATTACGATCATTACGCTGATCAGGTCGAGAAGTTTGCATCCCGCTTCGATTATTAGCCATGCTTTTTTTCAGTCGGCGCCTTGTGAGTCAGGGCGCTTTTTTTTTGCAACATTCTTTGCACTTTAATCATTTTTTACTACCTTTGCATCACAAACATCAACTATTATGGCACACACGATTACTTCTTCTGGTTCATCACTCATTTACAACTTCGACCTTCCGATGACGGAGATGGCGGGGTTCAAGAAGTTTGTCGCTCGGATAAAGCCAAATATTCCGGCTTTGTAGGTGTCTTTCGGGGAGCCTTTTGAGAAGGCATATACTCACGTCATTAAGACAGAAGATGAGGCTTACACGAAGGTCTATATGCATAAGGTAAGTGCTGTGGAGGTGATACTCCCTGCTGTGAATGACTGGGAGCTTGTAGCCAGCTTCAAGGACGGTCTCACGTATCTTACGGATTACACTCATGAGGTTCGGTTCCAGAATCCGGCGCATGGTCTAACCTACCCCAAGTGTGATCTATGTGGCCATCCGTTTAAGAGCTCCTTTGTTGTACGCAATGTACAGTCTGGGGAGGAGTTGCAAGTCGGGGGTTCATGTGTTAAGAAGTTCGGACTTTCCTTCCTGCATGACATCTCGTTGTTCACGGCGGAGCTGTATCGCATATACAAACTCTACGGGTATGATGGGGATGATCTGCCTATCTGGTCTGGGGTGCATGATCCCAGCGCTTTCAGTGCAGTCGAAACGACTCGTTTGCTCATGGCAGCTCGTATTTATTACGGGGAGCATCCCACGTGGATTAAAGGGTACTATGAGGGGGAACATTACATACAATCGGTGTCTAATCGTGCTATTCAGTCTCTGGTGCTTTCAGGCGACTTTGAGGTTGATGAGGACTACGTGGCTGCGGTTCGGGCTTTCACCATGGATCGTCTGCCGGACTCGCCGCTTTCGGAGTTCATGGAGACTCAGAAGATCTTGTGCTCTGCATACTATGCTCAGCCTGCTAATGCACCCCATGCATACTTCATGGTTAAGGCTTATGAGGACCACCTCGCACAGGCAGCGCTTCCGGTGGCTCCGGTGTCGGTTGGTGATCAGGTGCATATCACTGGTGTAGTCATTGAGCGATCGTCTCGGCAGGGTTTATATGAAGAGACGCCAGTGTACCGCATCCGCACGGAGAAGGGGTACTTGTTTGAGCGTAATGGGAAGATTCCCATGGATGGGGTCTCGACTTCGTTCTACGCCTTTGTTCGTCATATAGGTCGCCGTTATATCTACCTAGACCGAGCACTTAAGTGACCGAAGAAGGATCATCCTGTTGTTGAGCTATAGTGCATTTTTTCTCAATAATTTTGCACTGTGAACTACTCACGCCTAAAGGCATGAGCTTCGCATAGGCGCTCCGCTTTGCTGTTTATAGGTACGACGTTTACAGGATAGTGATTACTGTTTTATTAAATACGATATTTTATGTTACTACGTATTGAGGAGGCCATGGCACGTTATCGTTGTCGTCATGGAGAGAAGTTGCAAAAGCAGCAGTTGGCAGCAGCTTTGTTCCCAGACTCGTCGGAGGCAGTGCAGCGTCAGTGTCTGGGTAGACTGATTTCAGGTCGGTACAGCAGGATTAATCCGGACTGGGTTCCGGTGATCTGTCGTGTCTGTGACTGCAGTGCGGACTATTTGTTTAACATGTCAGAGGAGTAGGATTTATGAGCACCTTTGTCTGGTTTCTCGTATGGTACTACCTGTTAGCAGGTGTTGTAGCTGGGGTGTTGTGCTGGATGGCCATACCGGCCATGTGGTCTCGAGTTCCTTGGCGGTGGGTGCTGTATGTTCTCATCCCCTTCATAGGGTTCTGGTTGTTTGGAGTCTTCTGGGTTAGATCCTTCATGGAGTACTTCACGACTCTGTATGAGGGGGAGGGGTCTGCTGTTCATAAAGACAGGAGTGATGCGCAGGATAGGGGATAGGGCGGTACCTGTGGAGCTTCCATTTGATGGGGTTCCGCGTGTTGATCTCCAGCACTATGTACAGGATGCTTGTGCTTTGTACGTGGCCCTTCATAGTAAGGCGTTACCGGGTTTCACGGAGTTGCTCAAGTTTATAGGTTCGGAGCTGTTGGGGGCACGCACGATAATGCAGCAGGAGTCGGACATGGTTTGTTGTATGGTGTCTCTACGCACGCAGGCGATCTCGGTGTATCATAGGGCTATTATGCATATCTACGCAGACTCTTTAGGTTTTTCTGTACGTGAGGTCCGTGCTGGGGATAGTAGGAACGGGAGGTGTTTTGATCTCCGTGGGACACGTACTACTCTTTTGGTAGTGTTGCCACTCTACATGTTAACTCTCAGATGCTATGATCTGTTGATCCGGCGTCGTCTGCGCAAGGTGCAGGGGAGTCGTCAGGATAAGTTTCATAGTAGGGGTGTGTTGAATGACTTTTTCTTTTCGGAGTTAAGGACTGTGTTACGTCAGGCGCTGACGGCACAGGTATAGTGTGTGTTTTAATTTTCGTGGAGGGGCTTGAATTCGAGCCCCTCTTTTTTATGGAGTTTGTCAGAAGTATGTTTATTTTCCAAGTTAGGGGGATATGACATAGCAGATATATGAGGATATATAGGGGAATATACTGGGGGTATTGCGGACCTCTGTGATTGGGGGGGTTTATATGTGTTTTGCGTTCGGGCACTGTGGTGTTCGGGCATTTTTATTCGTTGAGTTGTGAGGTGATTGAGATTGTGACATTATATATCCGATAAAAACACGAGAGGTATGTATCGCAGTGAGAAGATAGCCGAGTTGCTGGCATTGTTTTCAGGTGGGACGCCGTCGGCGTCGGATTATGCGCGTTTGATAGAGGGTCTTGGTGAGGACTCGGATCGTCCGCATATATATTTGGACAGTGGGGTATCGAACCTGCCGGATGCTTTGTTGTACACGGCCACGTATGGCATGCCTGTAGTGAGTGGGGGTACTGGGAGTTGTGGGTGTTGTGGTGGAGTAGTTGGTGGGGGAGTTGTAAGTGAGCAGGAGGTTGTAGCGAACATCATGTGTGACTACTATGCGAATGACTGGGGTCTGGATGTTCGATTTTACAGCAGTAAGAGTTCTGGGTGTGTAGGGTATTATTCGGTCATTGGGGTGACGCCGAGTGGCAGTGGGGATATATATGAGATCTTGGGTGTTCAGTTTAACAACAGTGGTTTTGATGTAGGATGTTGGTCGAGCTCGGCTGGTGTTCGTTTGCTGCGTCAGTGTTACAATCGGGCGACTGGGGTTTTGGTGTCGAGTGAGGGTCGGTTGTTGTTGAGTGCGGAGAATGACGCGGTTTGGAGTTCGGACATACGGGAGCTGCGTGTTGTTGGGAAGGCTCCGGAGGATTATGAGGATGGGGTGTTGTATGTTGAGTTAGGGTTGACGCCGCTTGGTGAGGTTGCGGGCTTCAGTGCGGTTAGTGTTGGTGGGACGAGTGTTGGGGTGACGTGGACGTCGTTGTCTGGGGCTGCGGGTTACCGGCTGTTGTTGAATGGGGCGAGTGTCACGGACGTTGGGTCTGGGGTGACGAGTTACGTGTTTGAGGGTTTGAGTAGCGGCACGGGTTACGAGCTTGGCATCTATGCGTTGGGTGATGGTGTGATGTATGGGAATGGTCCGTTGTCGAGTGTGAGTGTGACGACGGAGGTAGCGAGTGTGCTGGCGTCGCCGTCGTTGTCGTTGGAGACTGGGGGTGTTCGTATAGGTGAGGTTGCTGGTGCGTCGAGTTACGCGTACAGGGTTGTTCAGAGTGGTGTCTTTGCTGTGCTTAGTGGGTCGTTGTTTGTGGGCGGCTCCTATTTGTTGCCGGTAGGTTCTGGGTGGACTGGTGAGTTGGAGGTCAAGGCTGTAAGTTCGAGCACGGTTATTTTGGATAGTCCGTGGGTTCAGGTACAGTTGGAGTAAAATTTGGAATTTTCTGTTTAATCTTTTATGTTTATACCGTCGTCAGACGGCTTATAGATAGGGTGCCGTACATCCGAATTAAAGCCTGTTGGAGGCCCTCCTGTGGACGACCGCTTGAGCGATCAAGCCTAAGAAGCAGTGGCTCGATGAGGCAGGAAGAGAAGATCAGTAGTTTTGCTTAGATTTTCTTATACGGTAGGTATAACGTTGGAGTAGGAGGCTGATATGAGTTACATTGGTTATTTGGTTCGAGTCATGGATTCTGGTGAGGATGCACAGGCTCTGCTGGACTGGGGTCGTTCTTGCTTTAGGGATTTGTCCTCTGGTGTTTACACGCCATCGCGTTTGGTGAATATTCAGTTGGTTAATGGTTCGGGTATTGAGGGGACGTTTGTTCGCGGGGTGTCGACGGGGGACATGTTTCGAGTAGGGCTTTACGTTGCGGATTCGGATGTTCTTGTTCGTTTGTTCATAGGGGATGAGCTTGCGGGCATGGTTCGGGGGTCGGCATCTGAGCTTTGGGGCTCTGGTTCTGGTGTGCTGTCGCAGGATTTTCCGGCTTTGTTGTCTGCTGTTGTGTCGGCGTCCACGTTGCGAGATGTTTACCTTGCCTTTGCGGGGTTTGCTTCGGGTTTTTCGCGTTTGGGTGCTTATGTGTGGGTTCACGCGTTGGCGCCTGTGGGGTCTGCGGATGCTGTTCATCTGGGTGATCTATACTATTTGGATGGCAGGGTGGAGTCTCAGGTTATAGTCACGGCGGTTGAGGGTGACGAGTGTGAGATAGGGGATGTTTCGGCTGGTTTGGAGTCCAGTGGGGACTGGGTTCCTGCATACAGGTTGTGGTCTGGTATATAGTTGAGAGTATGTCGGGATTCAGATTAGCGGATGTTGTGGGCATTCAGTTTGGGGGTTTGCGGGTTCGGCGGTTGTGGTACCGTGGTGTC
>ULNQ01009744.1_pt1 | contig 13672 bp, 12 predicted proteins | sample 1951951 | NCBI WGS metagenome assembly ULNQ01 (sample SAMEA4835580, study PRJEB28245) | human gut metagenome | biome: gut microbiome; material: fecal sample | place: Denmark | collected 2008
AAACACGAAAAACGCAGCAAAGGTAAGCAACAGACCGTAGTCCACACGAAGCACGGCTTTGTAGTCGGTGGCAAGCAGTGCAACAAGCACCACAACAATGCAAAAGTACCACGGAAGCACGTTAAACACAATCAGAAGCGACAGTACAAACAGCACTCCGTATGTTATGCTACGCCACACGCTTGGCGTAGATTCCTGCGGGGCAAACAGCGTTAATTTTTCACCCTTAACGGAAAAACACACGCCTACAATCAGCAACAGAGCCACGGCAAAGGGAAGCGCCATTATTTTGACGAATTCGCCGAAACCCAGTTGAAAATGCGAGTAGAGGTAGAGGTTTTGGGGATTTCCGAAAGGCGTCAGCATACCGCCGAGGTTTGCAGCCACATTCTGCATTACAAACACAAGGGGAAGTTTGTCACGCCTGTTGCAACTGTCCATTGCAACGAAACCGAGGGGCAAAAAGGTGATGAGAGCCATGTCGTTGGCGAGAATCATCGAACCGACGTAGGTTACCAACACCAACGCAAAAACCACCCTGCGCAACGTGCCGAAAGCCAGCACGATTTTCTTTGCCAGCCAGGAAAAGAAGCCTATGTTTTTGTACGCAGCGACAACGGCAAGCGTGCAAAAAAGCGTTGCTAAAGTTTTCAGGTCGAAGTATCCGAGGTACTGTGCGTCAAAGGGTACAAAAAGCAGGTTACCGCTGCGGCAAGCACCGCAACTATCGGCATCAGATGCCCCTTAACAAAACTACCTATGTGAACAGACCCTGTCGAATGATTATGGGGGATTTTTCTGGAAATAACTTTTGTAGACATAGTTCACCCTTTCAAACGCCATTTATTGTAGTACTTTTTGTCAAATAAGGCAAACAAATACGGCAACTGTTTTGCAGATATTTCTGTAAATATTATATACGCAGAGCCCTTTTTGTGGGTGAATAAAACAGCCGTCGTAGTGAGATGTTTTTTCACTACTGATGTGTATGTACCCACAAAGGCAAACGCTTTTGCGGTACGCATCGTTTTGTGTTTTTTGCAAAAAAACAAGCCACTTTTTGCGGCTTGCAATGTTTTGTATTTTCAGGTAGTGTGTTCTCGTCTTGTCTTGCTGCGAAAAAATTTGACTTACTGCGTTTTCAGGTGGATTTCCTCAACAAAAGACTGTTTTGCATCGGAAATTTGCCTGCGTCAACCGATTCACGCAAACACACTGTCGTAAACTTCCTGCAATTTGTGCGGAAGATTTGTCATTATTCCGTCTGCGCCTATTTCAATCAGGTGTCGCATGTCCTCTTCATCGTCTATTGTCCAGAAATGCACTGCAATGTTGTGCATGTGTGCAGTTTCCACAAACCATTTTTTGTCAAGTTTTATTTCTATTCCCTTCAATTCCTGCGACATAGGTATTTGCAGCACGGCAACAGGTTCGTTGTACAGGGCGTCAAGTTTAAGCGCACCGGAAATAAGCAGTGTTCCGACGCCTACGTATTCCGGCGAGCAAAGCATCTCGGGATGTTGATTTTTAACTATGTTTTTAATTTCTTTGTAAATTTCTCTGTGGAAGGAAGCCAGCACAACTCTGTCGAAAGCGTCATATTCTTCCAAAATTTTCACCACGGCATGCAAGGCACGTATTCCCGTTTCTCCGTCCTGCTTTATTTCCACATTCACCGTATTTTCCGGAAAGGCGTCAAGTACGTCCGTCAGCCGTGTTACGGGGAAAATTTCCCTGTCCCTTGCGGAAACGCCTGCGGGGTACTGCACATCGAGAGGCGTTACCTCTACGCCTCGGTAATCGGTGTATTTTATTTCTTGCACAACCTCACCGTTTTCCTTGCGGTTGAGGTAGGAAAAGTCCACACGTTGCGCTACCAAATCGGTGTAGTTCCAGTCGGCTATTGCTCCACGGGCGTTGGTGCGGTAGTCCAAAGTGGTGTCGTGGGACATTATTATTACGCCGTCCTTTGTTATGGAAACATCCATTTCCAACATTACTTCGGGGTTTACGCTGTATGCATTGTAGCACGCCTCCAATGTGTTGTCGGGAAATTCTCTGTTTCCTCCGCCGTGTGCAATAAGTAGCGGTTGCGACCCCTGTTTTATGACAAAATCGTTTGTTTGTCTGCTTTGAGGGCGTGGCAAAACCGCAATCACAAGGTAGACCACGAGAATACACCCTACAACTGCCGCAAAAACTTTCCAATTAAATTTGCGTTTTTCTTTTTTTCTGCACATACCAAAAAACCTCTTTTTTTTATTTTACCAAATGAACAGGCGAAAAACAATACCCAAAAAGCAAAGTCGTCGTTTTCTTTGTTTACCTGTCGGCGCAATTTGAATTTGTGCTTTTGGGGGACGCATTTAGGTAGAGGTATTGCAAAGGGGTGTTCATTGCAAGTAAAGCGTTGCTTGCGGTCTGTTTTCAAAGCGTGCAGTGCGTTGGTGGTCGTATGTGGCGGTTGTGGGGTGGTGATCACGAGCAATTCTTGCATTGACGATGAACAAAACACAACGAAAAGTTCAACGGCAACGGCGTTTGTGTAGAGGTATTGCAAAGGGGGTGTTCATTGCAAGTAAAGCGTTGCTTGCGGACTGTTTTCAAAGCGTGCAGAGAGGTGGCGATCGTGCGTTGGTGGTCGTATGTGTCGGTCGTGCGGTGGTGTATCACGGAAATTACTTGCGTTAACTATCAACAAGGCAAAAATTTCTTTTGTAAACATTCCGATACGTCAGCAAATGTATCGGCAAAAAACATAGGCAAACGGTGCGGAAAAATTTACCGCTGAAATGTGTTAGAAAATTTGTTGAAGTGAAAAATCAAACAAATCGACAATCTCACAAATTGTTGCAACTGGTGCGATTTGTTGCTCACTGCAACAAGACTACGGAACGCATTTTCAATTTTTCATTGTCGGTTGCGTAAAATCGGTTGACAAACGCTGAAAATTTGCATATACTATACCCACACCCCGAGGGGGTGTAGTACAGACCGAATTTTCTCAAAGGAGAATGTATGAAGAAAAAATTTAACGTTACGGGCATGACCTGCTCTGCCTGTTCGGCGCACGTCGAAAAGGCGGTGAAAAACGTCAAGGGCGTGCAAAGTGCCGACGTCAGTTTGCTTACCAACAGCATGACAGTGCGTTTTGACGAAAAAGTCACAAGCGAAGCGGACATTATTGCTGCGGTGCAAAAATCCGGCTACGGTGCGTCGGCAGAGGGAAACGTTGTTGCCGCAACCAAAAAGCCCGTGGGCATAAGCCTTTTCCGATTGCTGTTTTCTTTGGCAATGTGCGTGGTGCTTATGTACGTTTCCATGGGACACATGGTGGGATTGCCTTTGCCGTCTTTTTTGCAAGGCACGGAAAATGCCCTTTCTTTTGCGCTGGTGCAGTTTTTGCTGTGTATTCCGGTTTGGTACGTCAACCGCAGTTACTTCATTGTGGGCTTCAAGCGTCTTTTTCAGCGTGCTCCCAACATGGACAGTCTTATTGCCGTCGGTTCCCTTGCAGGGGCTTTGTACGGTATCGTAACAATGTTCATTGAAAGTTACGCTTTGGGCAAGGGCGATTTTGCCACAGTGGAATTGTACCGCCACGAATTGTACTTCGAGTCGTCCGCCATGATTTTGGCTTTGGTGGATTTGGGCAAGTACTTCGAGGGACGTTCCAAAATGAAAACGGGCGACGCTCTCAACAAGTTGCGTAAGTTGGTTCCCAACAAGGCGTTGCTTGTCAAAGACGGCAAGGAAACGGAAGTGGACAGCAAAAGTCTGGTTGCGGGCGATATTGTAGCCGTCAAAAGCGGAATGTCTTTCCCTGCCGACGGCATTGTAACGGAAGGAAACTGTTTCGCCAACGAAAGTGCCATAAGCGGTGAAAGTTTGCCGGTGGAAAAATTACCCAACGACAAGGTTATCGGAGGCACTGTAAACTCAGGGGGCTTTGTGCTTGTGAGTGTCACCACGGTAGGCAAAGACAGCGTACTGTCGCAAATAATCACCCTCGTGGAAGAAGCGGGAACATCCAAAGCGCCCATTCAAAGGCTCGCCGACAAAATTTCCGGCATTTTTGTACCCGTTGTGTTGGCTATTTCGCTGGTAACTCTCATCGTTTGGCTTGCCTTGGGACAGACATTTTCCGTGGCGCTTGGTTTTGCCATTTCGGTGTTGGTAATTTCCTGCCCCTGCGCATTGGGACTTGCTACCCCTGTGGCAATCATGGTTGCAACGGGCAAAGGAGCGGAAAACGGAATACTTGTTAAAAGCGGTCAGATTCTGGAAAGGCTTGCCTCCGTCAAGTACGTCGTGTTCGACAAGACGGGCACAATCACCGTGGGGCAGCCACGTGTGCAACAATTTGAATGTACGGTGGAAGAAAACGAGTTCTTTTCCGTACTTGCAGGTGTGGAAAAACAAAGCGAACATCCGTTGGGCAAAGCCATTGTGGACTACGCCGAACAGCACGGCATACCGCTCACTAAACCGTCGGAATTTCAAACGGTTGCAGGCATGGGCGTCGTTGCCAAGGTTACTGGCAAAACCTACTGCGTAGGTAACGAAAAATTGCTTGCACGGCAAAAGGTTACGCAAAATTCCTTCAAGCAAAAGGCTGACGAATACGCCAGACAGGCGCTGACCTGTCTGTACGTGGCGCAGGAAAACAGCGTCATCGGCATTGTGGGCGTGGGCGACCAAATAAAGGAAACGTCCGCCGAAGCGGTGGAAAGGTTGCACAAAATGGGGGTAAAAACGGCATTGCTCACGGGGGACAACGCACTGTCGGCGCAAGCCGTGTGCGACAAAGTGGGCATAGACACCTTCTTTGCCGAAGTACTTCCCGATCAGAAGGAACAAAAAATATCTCAGATGATGCAAAGCGGAGTAACGGCGATGGTGGGCGACGGCATCAACGACGCACCCGCGCTCACACGTGCCGATGTGGGATTTGCCGTGGCAAACGGCTCCGACATAGCGGTGGACAGCGCCGACGTGATACTTGTAAAAAACGACCCCAACGATGTGGCGACGGCCATTGCATTGGGCAGAAAGACATTGCGCAACATAAAGGTAAATTTGTTTTGGGCGTTTTTCTACAACGTGCTGGGAATACCCGTTGCGGCAGGCGTACTGTTTCTCACGCCGTTGGCATTGAAACTCAATCCCATGATTGCCGCAGCAGCCATGAGTCTGTCCAGTCTTTTTGTGGTAACAAATGCGCTCACACTCAATTTTTTCCGTCCCGAAAGGCTCACTTCACAGCAGGGAAAAAAACAGTGTGCGTGCAAAGTTTTTAATGACGGTTGCGAAAATTCGTGCCAAATTCTATCAAAACCCGACGAGGATTTGTCGGAAAAAAAGGACGTTGACGTCCAAAAGAAGGAAACTGTGAAATATCTGGTGAAAATTGAAGGAATGATGTGCGGACACTGCACTTCCCGAGTGGAAAAAGCGTTGAAAGCCGTGGAAGGCGTGCAGGAAGTTTCCGTAAGTTTGCAGGACAAATGCGCAGTGGTCAGCGGAAACGTTTCTGCCCAATCACTGAAACAGGCAGTGGAAAGTCAGGACTACACCGTGGTGTCGGTAGAAAAATTGTGAGGTAATCATGCAGGCAGACAAAAACAAAATCGTGCGTTTGTTGCGTACGGCAAGAGGACAACTTGACGGCATAATCAAAATGGTGGAAGAAGACAGGTATTGCATGGACGTGTCCAATCAGATTTTGGCAAGTCAGGCGATACTGACAAAAGCCAACAAAGAAATTTTGCAAGCCCATCTTTTCCACTGCGTACTCAACGCCGACGAACAAAAGCAGGAAAAGTTGCAGGAAGTAAACGCTTTGTTAGACAAACTGCTGTGAAAGGGTAAAAAATCAGCCGATAAAGTCATATAGTATCGGTATGAACAATTCTTTTTTGCAGTGCATATCCGACATTTGCGGAACGGAACTTTCCTCCGTTGTCAGCGGGGGAAAGTATTCCGTGTACGGCAACACCGTTGCGGTAGTGGAAGGGCACAAAGGCATTGCCTTCTACTCCCGTGAAAAGGTGTGTTTTTTCCTGCGTCAGGGAATGTTGGAAATTTGCGGGGACAATCTGGAAATACGTTGTCTGGAAAAAAATTGCGGGGTAATTTGCGGTAAAATTCTTTCCGTGGCGGTGCAAGATGGCAAGAAGTAACACGGAAATTTGGTTCGAAGGGCTCAACATAAACCGAACACTGAACATTCTTTCGCAAAAATACCCCCTTTTTGATGTCAAAAGACAGGGAAGACAGTGCAAAATCACCGTTCCTTCACGGGTTTCACGGCAGGTTGTTGCTTTTCTACAAGATAAGTGCTATAATATTACAAAAATAAGCAAAATAGGTGTTGAGGGGTGGAAAGACTTCTTCCGAAGACACTTTTTGCTACCCGTTTTTCTGGCGGTGCTGTGCCTGGTGCTTTTCGTTGCATCCAACATTTGTTTCGACGTGCGTGTAAGCGGAGATTTTTCCCGTGAAGAGGTGCTTTCGGCGTTGGAAAGTTGCGGCATAGGTAAAGGCAGTTTCTTGTGGAATTTCAACGCAGACGCTGCGGAAAACAGCGTAGCCAACTCTCTTGACGCAATGTACGCCGTCGTCAACAGGCAGGGAAGCGTGCTGTACGTAAACGCCGTCAAAAAGAAAGTTGCCGAAACGCCCGTGGACATGCACAGCCGAAGAGATATTGTCGCTCCTTGCGACGGTACGGTAACGTTTGTACTGTGCGAGCAGGGAACGTGCGCAGTTAAAACGGGCGACGCCGTCAAAAAAGGCGACGTGCTTGTGTACGGTTTGCGAACTTTCAACGACGGTACCACGCAAGACGTGTACGCCTTGGGCGAAGTGGTGATAAGACAGCAAAGCGTAGGTTTTGCACCTTACACGGGCACAATCACGCAAACGGTGGAAACGGGAAACACCTGTGTCTACAACGAGGTGCGACTGTTTGGCAAAAACTACGGTTTCGGCTGCGGTTTCGCTTCGTGGAGAGAGCAACGCACGTCTGTTGTGTTGTATCCGTTGGGCATAACGGTAGAAAGGGTGGTTTGTTTCGAGACGGCAACGGTAACACGTGCCGCCACGTTGGAGGAATGTTTGCTCCAACTGCAGGAGCAGGCGTTGCAACAGGCGTTGCAACAGGCAGATTTCACCGTAACGGACACGGTGTACGACGTTACGGCGCAGGGAGTGTACGCCACCGTTTACGGCGAAAGGCATGTACGATAGGAGGTCAATTTGACTGTTACAAAAAAGATAGAAGTGGAATCGTTGGACGAACTCATCAAACTTTTCGGTGCCTTTGACGAAAACATCAGGGCTGTGTGCGAATGTTTCGACGTCAAGGTGGTAATGCAGGACGGGCAAAGTCAACTTATGGGCGAGGACAGGGACGTGGAACGTGCCCTTGCAGTACTCAACAAGTTGCGCAGTTTCATCTATTCGGGCGAAGTGGTGGACATCGGAAGGGTCAACTACCTTTGCGGTTGCGCCAAAGACGGCAGACTGGACGAGGTGGACGAGTTGTTGAACGACGTCGTTGCCATCACCAACAAGGGCAAACCCATCAAAAGCAAAACGGTAGGACAAAAGAAGTACGTCGATTTGCTCAAAAAGAAAACAATAACTTTCGGCATCGGTCCCGCAGGTACGGGCAAAACCTACCTTGCCGTGGCAATAGCCGTCAACGCCTACAAGGAAAAACAGGTGGAAAAGATTATTCTCACCCGACCGGCAGTGGAAGCGGGGGAGAAGTTGGGCTTTTTGCCCGGCGATTTGCAGGAAAAAGTCAACCCCTATCTGCGTCCTCTGTACGACGCTTTGCAGGAAATGCTGGGGTTGGATTCCTTTTCCAAAATGATGGAACGTGGCACGATAGAAATTGCGCCGTTGGCGTACATGAGGGGACGCACGCTGTCCAACGCCTACGTCATTTTGGACGAAGCGCAAAACACCACAAAAGAACAGATAAAAATGTTTTTGACAAGATTGGGCGAAAACAGTAAAATGGTGATAACCGGCGATCTCACGCAGATCGACCTTCCCGCAGGGCACACTTCGGGACTTAAACACGCTGTAAAGATATTGAAAGACATCAACGACATAGGAATCATCCGACTGTCGGAAAAAGACGTAGTACGCCATCCGCTTGTGCAGCAAATTGTCAAGGCGTACGAAAACAACGAGGAAAAATAATTCGATGGCTAAAAAACAAAAACAGATAAACAACATAAAGTGGAAACAGATTGTGTTTTACTACGTTGTTGCCTTCATTTTGTTTTCCGCATTTGCAATAGGAACCAACTGGCAATTGGCAAATACGGACAGCGGTGCAAAAATTGCAGTTCAACTCATTGCAACGGCACTGTTGCTTGTATCGTTGGCATTGTACTGTTACTTTGCCGACAGAAAGACAATGGAAGCAAGGCGCAACACAGTGGCAATGTTTTCCACGATGGTGATAAACTACATTGCCATACAGTTGCTGTCCATGTGGGACACTTACGGAATCTACCTTGCGCCTTTTGCGCTGTCTTCGCTTATTCTGTCGCTGATAGTGTCGGGCAAAAGCGGATTTTTCGCCAACTTCGTGTTGGTGATGCTGTACTTTATGCAGGGCGTCAACTGGCAGACAAATGCCACCGTCAGCACGGAAAGTTACTTCTATCTGCTGTTTGGCGGAGTGGTGCAGATGGTGTTTGCATCCTACATTCTGGGCAAGGACTACCGTCGTTTGCGTTACATTTCGGTGGGAATTTTCCTGGGACTTATTGCGGCGCTTTGCACGGCGATAAGTTGCATAATGTTTGACGACAACTGGTCGTGGGCAAATCTCGGCATAAAAGCGGCGTTGGCATTTGCCAGCGGTATCATCGGCGTTATGCTGATGTTTATGCTGGTGCCTGTGTTTGAAAAACTTTTCAAGGTTTCTTCCGTTTTCCGTTTTTCGGAAATTGCTTCCAGTGACAACGAACTGATGCAAAAACTGTTTGAAAAAGCCCCCGGCACCTACAACCACAGTCTTACCGTTGCCACCTATGTAGAAGCGTGCGCAATGGCGATAGGGCAAAGCGCAGTTATGGCAAGGGCTGCCGCCTACTACCACGACATAGGAAAAATGCGCAACCCGTCCTACTTTTCCGAAAACCAGTTGGGAGGAATCAACCCTCACGACGCAATGACGCCGGAAGCCAGCGTAAACATGATAAAGTTGCACACGGTAAACGGTCTTGCCATTGCCAAGGAGTACGACCTTCCCAAGGAAGTGCAGGCTGCGATAATGGAACATCACGGCACAATGCCGCTGAAATTTTTCTATTACAAAGCCAAAAAATACACCGACGGCGATTTGCCTTACGACGGCTACTGCTACGACGGTCCCAAACCGACAAGTAAAATTTCCGCAATACTTATGATTTGCGACGCTTCGGAAGCGGCTTTGCGTGCCAGCGGTGACAAATCCAAGGCGGAAAAAATCGTGGACGACATTGTCAACGAGCGTCTAACCTTCGAGCAGTTTTCCAACTGCGACATAACAATGAAGGAAATAGACATCATCAAAAGTACCATCATCACCACGTTTTTGGGAATACGTCACAAACGCATCAAGTACCCCGAAATCAAAATGGAAGGCGACAAATGAAAATTCTGTTCACAAACATAGGCACAAAGAGATTTGCCGTCAAAAAAGTGTTGGAATGTGCTCTCAGACGTTTGGGACAACCCTCCAAACAGTTGGAAATGTCCCTCTCGATAGTTGGCGAAGAGGAAATAAAAGACCTCAACAGCCGTTTTCGCAGTGTGGATTCGGTAACGGACGTGCTGTCCTTTCCCACGGTGGATTTGCAACGGAAAGCGGTGGACGTATCTGCTTTTCCGCAAGATACCGACCCTCAAACGGGCAGACTCAACATCGGCGACGTGGTGATTTGTCTGCAACGTGCCAAGGAACAGGCGGAAAACTACGGACACAGTCTGAAAAGGGAAATTTGCTTTCTTTCCCTGCACGGATTGCTTCATCTGTTGGGCTACGACCACATGAACGCCGAAGATGAAAAACAAATGACAACCTTGCAAAAAGAAATTTTGGACAAGGCAGGGGTAACGAGGGATTAGTATGAGAAAAACCGGTTTCATTGCCATTGTGGGACTTGCCAATGCAGGCAAGTCCACATTGCTTAATGCGCTTATCAGACAAAAGGTTTCTATTGTTTCTCCTAAGCCGCAAACCACACGTGACAGCATAATGGGCATCTGGACGGACGAGGACAGCCAGATTGTGTTTGTGGATACTCCCGGCTTTTTGAAAAGTCAAAATGCCTTGGGCGACTACATGCTCAAAAGCATCGACAACGCCGTTGCCGACGTGGACTGTATTCTCACCGTGGTGGACGGACACGACGGCATAAACGAAAAGGAACTTGCACAGATAAGAAAGTATCTGCGTAAAGGCGTGCCTGTTGTGGTGGCGGTAACGAAAATCGACATCACGCAACCGCCGAAACTAATGCCCGAATTGCAAAAACTCAACGAAATCGACGGCATTGCGGAAGTGTACTGCGTTTCCGCAAAACGCAACAAGGGCGTGGACGAACTGCGAGAAGCGTTGAAAAAGTACCTCACGGGAAGTGAAATGTACTTTGAAGAAGACGACGTTACCGACAAAAGCCAGCGTTACCTTGTGTGCGAAATAATACGTGAAAAGGTGCTTTTGAGTTGTGAAAAGGAAATTCCCCACGGCATAGGCGTCGTAATAAACAAAATGCAGTGGGACGGCTCAACTTGGGATATCGACGCCACAGTGCTGGTGGAAAAGGCTTCACACAAACCCATCGTCTTGGGCAAACAGGGCGCAATGATAAAGGCAATAGGCACGCACGCAAGGGAAAGCATAGAAAAAATGCTGGACGCAGGCGTGTACCTCACGCTTTGGGTCAAGGTCAAGGAAGATTGGCGCAACAATCCTTCGGTACTCAACGAGTTGGGGTATTCCAATCGCAAGTAGTGCGACAGCAAATGTTGCCGTGTATTTTTCGCTTTTGTATAAAGACACTTTCAAAAAAGCAAACTAATGGTAACCGTTACGGAAGTTTCCCACGGCAAAAGGAGTTTGCAAAATGAAAGACATTGTTTGGAAATTGTTTGAGGAAACGGGCAATCCCGCCTATTACAGGTTGTACAGGGAACTTTCAAATGGACGTAACGACAAAAGCGGTGGCGCTGAAAGCCACCGACTACAAAGAAAACGATAAATTGGTGTGCCTGTATTCTTTGGAACAGGGCAAAATATCCGTGCATGCAAAGGGCGTACGAAAGGGCGGCGCAAAGTTGAAGTTTGCTTGCGACCAGTTTTGTTTCGGTCAGTACGAACTTGCGCAAAACGGCACACGTTTCACATTGAAGACGTGCGAGCAACTGCACAGTTTCTACGAACTGCGAGAAGACGTTTTTGCCTACTTTGCCGCTTGCGTCATTGCCGAATGTATCGTCAACTACACGGAGGAGGGCGAAGCGGACGCAGGCGTGTTTGTAACATTGCTGAAAGCGTTGGAGCAGTTGCTTGGTGGCGTCAACGCACTGCTGATAACCCTCAAATTTATTTTGGAATTTTTGAAATTGGAAGGCTTTTCTTTGGATTTTTCCAAATGTTCGGTGTGCGGAGCAAGCAACGTGCCGTTGTTTCTGGACAGTCAGCGTGGCGGCGTGGTTTGCGACGGTTGCCGCAGTGCCGACAGCGTCAGGGTGGATAGCGCCGTAGTTTCGCTTTGCAAAATGGTGGAAAGCCTGCCTATGGAAAAAATCAAAAATCTCAACGTTGCCGATTCCCTTTCCAAACAGGCGCTTCAAGTGTGCGGAAGATACATTGCCCACAGTTTTTCGCCGTTGAAAAGTCTTTCGGAACTGTTGAAACTGTAAGTAACGGCAAACGTTACTAAAACAATTTTTGCGTACCCAAAGGTACGCATTTTTTATGTACGGTAGTGTATTTTTTCGTACACAATGAGGGCGCAAAGGGCAATAAAGCAAACGTTTGACATTCACTCATGCATGTTTGCCGTTAAATTTCATTCTGCACTCACCCTGCGTGCAAAATGCCTTTGAATTTCCCACCGTGTTGCCGTTCGGTGTCTGTTGAAAGTCTTTCGGACTGCTGAAACTGTGAGTAACGGCAAACGTTACTAAAACAATTTTGCGTACCAAAGGTACGCATTTTTTATGTACGGTAGTGTGTTTCTAGCACACAATGAGGGCGCAAAGGGCAATAAAGTAAACGTTTGCCATTCACGCATGTATGTTTGTCGTTGAATTTCATTCTGCACTCACCCTGCGTGCAAAATGCCTTTGAATTTTCCCGCCGTGTTGCCGTTCGGTGTCTGTTGAAAGTACTTCGGAACTCTGAAACAGTAGTAACTGCAAACGTTACTAAAACAATTTTTGCGTACAAAAATGACGCTTTCTTGTGCGCACTAGTGTTTTTTTGTTTCAAAATTTGTTGCGGTAGTACATTTCTGTCAAATTTATCTTGTGTGTACAATTCCTGAAAAACAAAAAAGTGTTTCGGCAAGGCGTTTTTTGCAGTTAAAAATGTTTGCCAAAAACATTATTGTGTGGTTTAATGATACTTATATTTATTTTTAACAGTAAACCGTTTACTTTCACCCTTTGCGAGGAGATTTTTTATGATTCTGGGCAAATACATCAACAAGTATTATGTGCGATATGCGCCGCTGCTGATATTGGGCTTGTGCGCTCTTATTGCCGTGGACTACTTCCAGTTGAAAATTCCCGAATTGTACGGCAATGTAATAAACGGCATCAACAATGGTTTTGTGGTGGTGGACGGCGTTTCTGTACCGTTTGATGCCAGCTATTTGTGGAATGAAATTTGTTCGCCTTTGTTCGTGGTGATAGTTATCATCGTTTTGGGACGTTTCACATGGCGAATTTGCTTTTTCATTCCAGGCGTAAAGGTGGAACAGGGTTTGCGTGACAGAATGTTCAATCACTGCAAAACACTTCCCGTGCAGTTTTACCAACGCAACAAAGTGGGAAATCTCATGTCGCTGTTCACCAACGATCTGGACACCTTGCAGGAGTGTTTCGGGTGGGGCGTAATGATGGCATGCGATGCGCTGTTCCTCGGTGGAATGTCCATGTACAAAATGTTTCAGATGGATTGGAAACTTACGCTGTTTTCCCTGATACCGATGGTGTTGATGTTGGCAATAGGAATAATAGTGGGCAAGTACATAACCATGAAGTGGGACGCACGCCAGCAGGCGTTTTCCGACCTTTCCGACTTTGCTCAGGAAAGTTTTTCCGGCATTGCCGTCATCAAAGCGTTTGTCAAGGAATTCAAGGAATTGTTGGCATTCCGTTGGCTCAACAAGAAAAACGAAAAAGCCAACGTCGCCTACACCAAAATCAGCACTCTGCTCAACATTTGCGTTACCCTTTTTGTTGAATCGGTAATTTGCGTAATTTTGGGCTACGGCGGTTACCTTGTGTACCTCAAAAAGTTCGATTCGGGGCAACTGATGGAATTCATCGGCTACTTCAATTCCATTGTTTGGCCGATAATGGCAATAACCGACCTCATCGACATGACTTCACGTGGCAAAGCGTCGCTCAATCGTGTTTCGGAACTGTT
>ULNQ01010947.1_pt1 | contig 13474 bp, 17 predicted proteins | sample 1951951 | NCBI WGS metagenome assembly ULNQ01 (sample SAMEA4835580, study PRJEB28245) | human gut metagenome | biome: gut microbiome; material: fecal sample | place: Denmark | collected 2008
CAGCAAGTTCTGAATCTGGGCTTATTTATGAGACAACACCCTTGTTTGCAAATAATTGACTATTAGGGTTCAACACAAGTCCCTCCCACCTGCCCGACAGACGTTCAACTAAACTGCAACCGCCGCTTCGCATCGCAACTTGGCGACGATATTTAAAATGAAAAGTTTAATCTTATTACCTAGAAAATGCGGAGGGTTTACTTGTTAATGAATTATAATTAATCTAATATTTGTTTTTTTTATCGAAATATTGTCCATTTGGCAACCATAAGCAAAACAATGAATGCCGCAGTTTTGCTTACACTGCCAGCCCCCAATCCGAACCAGTCAAGCCTGTTGAGCGTTGCAGATGAAAGTATTCCGCCGGCTGACAATGGTTCAATGATATAACCGTAATAATTCATCTGATAATTACTTCACAATTAGGTAAACATTGGTTGTATATTCGAGGTTGGTTTCATTTTGTAGAAAAAATAATTTCAAAACGTGCTTGCCTCTACGACAATGACTTAAAGGTGTGATTTCTATCGAATCGGCTGTAGATATGCAATTTTTAACATTAAACAATTTGCTTTCTAAGTCAATTTTTGAAAGTTTGTAATTTTTTGATGTTTTTATTGAAAGTTCCTTTGTAGACGATTCTCCGAAATTCCAGATTAACACCTTTGGATATATGTTTGCTGGTGCTTCGATCTCAAGATGCAAACTCAACTCGTATTTTGAATTTTTCTTTTCATCTGTAGTAAGAATAAAACTCTTTTTCTGCACACCTTTTCTCTCTCCGATTGCAAATAGACCTTTAATTTCACCATTTTCATTTGGTTGGTATTGCTTTTTATCTAAATGTAATTTCGTACAATCGCACGAAGAGACAATATCAAGAATTTTAATAGCCGAGGTTGAGTTGTTTGTGAAACGAAAAGTGAATGGGTATTCTTTGATTTCACTTTTTATTTTGTCATTTATTTCTATATTATCAAAGACCAACTCGGCAAATAAAAATTGCAATGTAGAAGCGACGCTTATAATGATAAAAAAACTACGAAACATTTTGCTTATTTTATTATGTAGTTTAAAGTAGTTGTTGCAGTGTCTTTGCCATCTTCAAAAGTAATGGTAAGGTTGGAACTCGAATCCTGATTCGGATTCCCATTGTACTTAACAAATAGCTCAAGCCCGTTGTCGAAATTCTTTTTGTCAATAATTTTGAAATTGTTATCTGAAATGGAAATGTTTTTTATTTTCTTTGAGAAGCTGTCGTAATTTAGAATGATTGTGACACTATCTTGTTTTTGAGAGAAATAATACGAGTCAAGCATAAAAGAAGATTCCGGAAGTATTTCCCACGAGACTGGAATCGTTATTTTGTAATCTTTTTCGCCGTGTATTAAAAAGTTTAAATTCTCGCTAGAATTGCCCGTATCGGAAATATTTTTTACTTTTATATCGACAGAAAAAGTGGTAAATCTGCTTACAGAATTATCTGAAAATCTTACAAAACGCTTATTCGTCTCGCGAATTTCGTATTTCAGATTTTCCGGATTGTTAACAAGCTCAACGCTTGGAATTTGCTTTTCTGGAGTAGAGACATTTACAATTATTTGCGAATTCTTTTTTTGTGATTTATAGAATCGTCCCAGATTTATATATGCTGGCGAATATGAATAATAGTTGCCGACCTCTGATATTAGCTTCAATGACAATGGAGAATTCCTTGCGGAATTTTCAACTATTATATCTACCGATTTTCCTTCGAGAATCGATGCGGGATATTCAATGTCAGCCAAAAGTTTTACGCTTGAAAGCGGTTTTATTTCTTTCGGACAATTAACTTTTGTACAACCGCACGAGGCAGTTATCATATTAAGCTTTGCGGTATTAAATCCATAGTTTGAAATTTTGAATACTTGCGTAAACTTAATACTCCCATTGTTGTTAGACGGCAACAAACGTCCTGTATTTTTCACAGTGCCGTCAATATAGAGCGTATTGTGGAAATAGAAAAAATAGATAAAGGCTAAAGCAATTGACGTAAAGAAAATCCCTAATGCGACTTTGATGTGAATGTTCATTTTATTTAGAAGGTTTACATTTTGAGAACTTTCCGTATGCAAGTAAGGATATTCCGCCTATAATCATTATTAAAGAGGCAATATTTAGCTGTGTGAATTTTGACGGCGGTTTGAAGTTGTCGCCGACGGCTGTAAATATGATTTTATCGTTTGAACCCCAGTCCGATTTTTTTAAGATTTTTGGAGGATATGGAGGATCTATAATTTGTACATTATTTTCATCAATAACACGCACCACACTAAAATGCCCGATATCGGAATTCTCAGGTGGTGGAGTGTACATTATAAACAGACAATTTGGATTATCGTATAATTGTAGGGGTCGTAACTTTAGCGTATGAGTTTTTATTTCATATTCACCTAATACTCTTTCCAAATCTGCAATGCTTACTTTTGAATCTTTTTCGGGAACTAATTCTCTTTTTAAGCTCTCGTAATTTAAACTTTTGTTCAAAAAATGCATTACAATAAAAGTTGAATTAATTCCACAGGAATTCTTCATATCATCGATCGCAATTTTATATAAATTTATATCATTTAATGCGACTGGAGTATCGCGGATTTTTTCTAATGGATAAGCTTTCAGAAAGAAAAAACTCACGATATTAACGATTAATAGAATACAGAAATATATTCTTTTCACGATATTTTAGTATTTGTTTTCAAGGAATTGAAATTGAGTTTGTATCGTCTTTTTGTGAATTAGCCTTTTGCAAGCATTCATTGAGGATATTCGTAATAATTTCTTCCTTCTTCTTTATCGTCTTATTGTCTTTCAGGGTGCTAATAACATAGGTCTTATTATCTATGTAGTCTGTAAGCAGACAACCGTCAGGCAAAGGGAAAGATATACTTGCGGCTGATAGGGAATTTATTTTAATCGAATCTTTTTTAATTTTATAGTGTACTATACTCGAAATATTTCCATCGCCCCTCCCTCTATCTATCGTAAGTTCACATGGCATATATACGCCGTTAATTTTTATATAATCTGAAAACAAATATTTGCTTGGAGATTCAGGAACGATTATTTCCAATTTGTTTAAAAGCATTGATTTAGCATCAAAATACGCTATCATATGACCAAATGACAGACAGTAATTATTCGATTCCTTGTTGAACGTTAATTTTTCTATTTTTAGCTGTTTACGTATCATTTCTGCGTATGATATTAAATATCGTCCATCCGAAGCGGAAAAACTTCCCAATATACTGAAAATTTGGGGAATAATCGGATCAACTCTATTTATTATAGTCGCTTCTGACATTGAATTTTTTGATGTGAAAGAAAAATTTTTCACGTCCCGCTTCTTCTCGATGAACTTATTATTCGGATAAATGCTTGCGGTTAATGTCGTTCCATCCTTAACCAATTCAATGGTTGTGTAATTAAATTTGCACATTTCTTCATGCAATTGGTATATGTCGGTTCTATAGAAGTAATCAAGAGAGTTAAGAAACGCCTTTAGTTCTCCCAATATGTAAAAAGAAGTCTCTGTGACTTTATTATTAACACCGTATTCTTTTATTTCCTGTGTATATGAAAAATCAAAACTTATGGAATTAAAATTTGGCATTTGCTGTAGAAAATTGCCTTGTAGTTCGGATATACTGGCGTGTAGAAAATCCGTAAAGATAAATACGGTAAGAAGCATGAAATAATTCTTCATATTAATGTGCCTATTCATTTCCAGTTCCATCATCAGGACATTTTTCATTACTAGGAATTATATAGTATATATTATGAGATGGATCATTACTCATATTATTTTGAGGTATTTGCCATGTCCAATTTGTAGAATTTCCGGTTTTTGCACATTTATATAATTTGCAACCGCATTTAAATGTGTCATGTCTTTTTATTGTGCTTTTGACAGTAACACGAATCTCATATTGATCTTTTTTTTCATTAGGGCAATAGGGATGAGTTTTACCATGATTCGTATTAATATCGCAAACAGGAAATTCTTCGCGATATATGCATACATTCTTAGCCCCGCTTTTCTTATCAGATCCACATTCGGTAGGTTTCCCACCATATAAAGATTTTTTAGTCATTACATTAGGAGAACTCCATGAGCAAATTAAGGAAATAATGCCAAGGAAGACAAGTGTAACTCCATATTTTTGTATTTTTTTCATAATATTACCTTTCATTTTATAATTGTTAGATTTTCGTTGAATATTTTTGTTATTGATTTTCCGTTTTTTGTTAAAGTTGCTTCAATTTCGCCACGCTTTAAATATTTAAAAGTCGTTTTGCTCCCGTCAGATTTCTCGTAGCAAATAACTCTGCTTTGCTCGTCAAAAACTTTCTTCCAGATTGGCTTCCAGTTACCGTCATAATAGGTAATACTGTGTTCATTGTCGTCGCGTTTTACATTGAAAAGTATTTTACCATCTTTTACTTCTCGAATAATTCGACCTTTGTCATCATACAAAAAGAGTTGTTCTTCTGTTCTGCCGTCCGGGTGTTTTGTCTCTATTTTGCGCGGCTTGCCGTAGCAATTTGCGCTCATATTCTCGTAAATTTTCACAATATCTCCTCCGTCTCTTTGGTTTACGGAAACGCCTTTGTCGTTTCTATAAAAAATGTCCTCTTTCTTATTAGAACTCGATTTTCGTTTTAGATATTTATACTTATCAACATCGTCTTTATTCGGAATTGTGTATTCGTATGAATCCGCAAGCCGATTGTTTTTATAGAATTCTTCCCTTGCAATCAATCCGCCGTCTGATTCCCAGAAATATTTCTTCGTTTCACCGTTTTGCGTTATCGATAACTCACTCACTTCGCTATCGGAGAATTTGTAAGAATATTTTTTTATATGTTTGGCATCGGGAAAATCCGCTTGTTCGGCAAGCAGTTTCCCGTATCCGGATACTTCTGATACATTAAATTTTATCGTTCGTTTTTCTTTAACGAGATCTAAATATATCATACCGTCATTGTCGTATCTAAACAATATTATAGATCTTCCCTTTGTATTTATCTGCTTGAGTTTTCCCCCTTCGTACTCAAAAAACAATGTCGTGCCGTTTGAATATTTTACCTGATCCAAAAAATTCCTTTTGAAAATAAATGCCACGCCACAGCTTCCGGTTACCGAAAATCCGTTTGGAATTTCCTCCAATATCCAATTCTTACTCTTTGTTTCAAAGAGTTTCTTATTTTTGTAGCTTCGTTTTAAAACTAACGCACGACTGTCTGGCATCACAAATTTATAGGAGTCCTGCGTATCTTTTACGATATAAGTATCTGTAATACCGAACCACCAACCGTACCCAAATATTTTTGAAGCGGTTTTTCTGTTGCTATTGAAATTTGACGCCAAATTAATCTGGTTCTCTCCGTCAACATCTATATACCCGATGCGTTCGGTAATATCGACTTCCCCCAGAGCGTTTATTCCATCAAATGCCGTCATATTTGATACCGACCAAGAAACACCGCATGCCATAGCGGATACGGAGAAGATATAAATCGATATGAGAAAACAGATTACTCTCATTTTTTTCGCTCCTTCCATTCTTGCCACCATCCTTTATAGATTGCGATATTCCCCGACCCTTCTTCTGATAGTTTGCACCCAAGCTTTTCGGAATCGTCGCAATCATTATCTGCGCAATAAACTATTATCAACCCAAAATTCTTAAGATTATATTTTTTTATCGGTCTTATTATAAGAAGCATTAAAACCTATCAACGGGAGGCTTATTGCGTTTGGGATATGCTCCGACTCAAAAAAAACTGTTAGGCGGGGGTCTATTACAAGTACGCTTTTCGCCCCTATTCTTGGTTTTAAATCGGCAAATTTTATGGTCTGTAATTTGACTCCATTGGCAAAGGATATGAAAGGCACTAAAACCAAAATAATCTGGCTTAGGTAGAATAAAATTTTCATAAAACCTTTCACTATTTCTGCGTTTTTCCCAATTTTTTTATATTTATTTCATTTAGTCAAGATAATTTTTAAATGCATTCTATGATTTCTTATACCCATCAAAGGTTTTTATTCTGAATTATCGCAATCTGCATTTTTTGGTAAATATGGGTTACGGGAAATGAATATGAATTATATCAGTGACGGTGAATGCGCCTTTCTTGTCCTTGCTCCGGAATTAACGGCAACGGGGAATTTTTTCTGCTCGAACAAAATTGTGTTGATTTTGCAAAAAATAATAAGTTGGGTATAATCGCATTGAATTTAAATCGGTCGATAGCGAAATAGTTTCAGGCGAAAGCAAGTGGTATTATCGCCTTGAATCCTCTTAATCTATCGAGATTTACACTCAGAAAACGAAGCGTGACATTATTGGGACATTTGACAGATGTCCCTTTTTTTGTGAACGAAAACATAGGACAGAAAATATTAAGCAAAGACCTTGAAAACATAGTAAAAAAGGTGGCTTCTGGCAAAACCCTCACAAGTGCGGAGAGAAGCTTGGTTGAAAAAGCCTATGGCACAAGTAGAGATGTTAAATTCGCAAAAACTATCGTAGAGCTTTCCGAGATTTTAGGCGTTTCAATATTCTGTAGAACGGGCGATTCAACTGCCACTCGGTGTCTAGATTTTTCTTCATCTCAAAAGTTGACATCGGTAAATAGCCTTAAGAATTTATCTTCATATAGGTTTATTTAGACTATTTGGATATTTATAATATTTTGATACAATTACGGGTGAATTAAAGAACAAGGTCGATTCTATTTGGGATACAATCTGGACTACGGGTATTACAAGTCCAATCACTGTTTTGGAGCAAATAACTTATTTGCTCTTTATGAAACTTCTCGACGACAGCCAACTCAAGCGAGAGGCAACCGCAAATGCCTTTGGCGTAAAGCTTGAAAATGCGGTTTTTAAAAATGGCGAATGTGTCGTGAGTGAGGTTCCGCGCGTAGTCTATAATTATGATGACTTGCGCTGGAACGTGTTTCATAATTTTGATCCTGAAAAAATGCTATCGACAGTTCAAAATTATGTTTTTCCGTTTATAAAGCAAATTGGAGACGGTCGAAACACTGCGTTTAGTCGATATATGAAAAAAGCAGTATTTCTAATACCTACGCCTGACGTTCTTGTTGCAGTGGTTGACAAAATTGATTCCATGGATTTGAACAACAAGGACATTATGAGCGATGTTTATGAATGTCTGCTTGGGAAAATCTTCTCCGCCGCTGAAAACGGATAATTTCGGACGCCGCGCCATATCATAAAGATGATTGTAGAACTGATACAGCCAAAACTATCTGACTTTATTTTAGATCCTGCCATAGGTAGCGCCGGGTTCTTGGTTGAAAGTGCGTAATATATTTCTGAAAAATACCCAAAAGAGTTAATGCGCAAAGATAATGCAAGCCATTACAAGAAATAAATGTTTACTGACTATGATACCGATCAATCTATGTTGCGTATTGGTCCCATGAACATGATGCTGCATGGGGTTGAGAGCTAAGATTTTTTAGATTCTCTTAGTGCTAAGAATGAAGAACGCAATAAATATACGCTTATAATGGCGAATCCACCGTTTACCGGCAGCGTTTTTGAAAATTCCATCAGCCCGGATTTGACCGCACTTTGTAAGACAAAGAAAACCGAACTGTTATTTTTAACTTTATTTACAAAAATGCTTGCCACAAGGGGGCTCTGCGCTTCTATTCTTTCCGACGATGTATTTTTTGGAAGCTCAAAGGCGCACAAGGCAATTCGCAAGGAATTTGTTGGAATCAATAATTAGAGGCAATAATTTCAATGCCATCAGGCGTATTTAAGCCCTACGCCGGCGTTTCTACAGCAATTTTGATTTTTACTAAAACCAATGCGGGCGGGACCGACAAAGTTTGGTTTTACGATATGAAAACCGACGGGTTTAGTCTCGATGATAAACGCTCTCCTTTGGGGCAAAGCGATATTCCTGACATCATAAAACGTTTCAACGACTTCACAGGCGAAGAAAAGCGCGAACAGGCAAAACAATCTTTATTTGTTCCAAAGGACGAAATAGTTTCAAACGACTACGATCTTTCTATAAATAAATATAAGAAGATAGAGTACGTCCGCGAAGAGTACCCGCCTACATCTCAAATTCTCGCCGAAATAAGGGCGCTTGAAACCGAAATTCAACAGGGCATTTCCGAATTGGAGAACTGCTAAAATGAGCAGGCACAGAATAAAAATTTCGGATCTTTTGGGAAATCAAATAACGGGAGAATGGGGTAATGAATCATCTACAAATAATGCGATTCCTGTAATAAGAACAACAAACTTTTGTGATGATGATCGAATAAACTTTGATGATATTGCATATAGGGATATCTCCATAGATAAAGTTAATAAGAAATATATAAAACCAAGAAACATAATTATAGAAAAATCAGGAAGAACTGACAAAAGGTCTGTAGGAAGAGTTGTATATTGCAGTAATGATTTTGAAGGCAAGAAAGTGTTATGCAATAGTTTTACACAAATTCTTAGGGTAAACAGTAGTGTCTTTAATCTCAGGTATGTATTTTATCTGATGTATTTTCGTTACAATATCGGTATTTCTGAATATTTTCAGAATAAAACAACAGGAATTAGAAATCTTCAGATAAAGGCATATTTAGATGATTATGTCTCAACTTCAAATTATGATAAATAAAGTAGAGTAGCATCAATCTTAGACCGCCTTCTTGCTTTAATAAATACACGAAAACAGCAGTTATCTAAGTTTGATGAATTGGTGAAATCTCGATTTATATAGACTTTGAAAATGCCTTTGATTCTCTTTTGTATTTTCACTCCTTTTAATATTTTTCAAAATACTATACACAAATAATTGCTCTCTAAAATCCAATGTAAAAAATTGCCGCATTCTTTTGCGGCAATCTTTCTATACTATTTCCCAAGCTCCTATTGGTTCGGACGCAGCAGTATCTGATACTCTCCGGACGGCATTTTATCCACCGTCAACGTGCCGTCAGAATTCCTTATAAAATCCTTCTCCGGAACCTTGTAGCCATTTACGCGCACACTAGCGGAATTGCTCGTCGGGAATACCACCGTTCCCGTCGAATTCGGCGGGATTACTATCCGCCACTCCATCACTCCGTCGGAAACGCGCCATGAAGATGAAGCCAATCCGTACGGAGTCTCGTGCGTTCCGCTCGCAAAGGTTATTCCACCGCCAAGCTTGGGATTGAATATTATATTTTTATACCCGGGGTTTGCCTCGTCGCGCCATATGCCTGCCACGCTTTTATACAGCCACTCGCCTATCGCTCCGTATGCATAATGGTTGAAGGAATTCATTCCAGCATCGCCAAATCCGGTCTTGTGCGAATAACTGTTCCATCTTTCCCACATGGTCGTCGCCCCCTGCGTTATCGGATACAGCCACGACGGAAACCCCTCGTTTAGCAGAAGCCTGTATGCCAAATCCGTACGCCCGTACCTTGTCAATACTTCTGTCAGCAACGGCGTCCCTAAAAATCCGGTCCTCAAATATACGCCTGAATTCTCCAAGACTTTTACAAACCTTTCAAACGACTTCTCCCTTATTTCATCGGGCAATAAATCAAATCCCAACGCAACTAAATAAGCCGTCTGCGTCTCGTTGTCCACTGTGCCGTCTTCAAATACATATTTTTTAGTAAATCCCTTCTTCGCCTTTTCGGAAATTGCCGCATATTTTTTCGCGTCGCCTTCCTTGCCGAGCACTTTCGCAACCTTAGACAGCAGCCCAGCGTTCCGCGCAAAGTACGCCGTTGTTATAAGCTCCCTATTCGTACCTTTTCTATGCGTGCTGCGAACCTTGTCAAACTCCTCTGCCTTCCTGTACTTTCCGGAAGCTTTCGGGTCTGCCGACTTCTCTATTTCACGCTTCGCAACATCTCCGTCAAGACCGTCCATAGAAAGCCAATCGCCGTAGCTCCATGCCGTGCATATGCCGTCTTTTGCATTTTTGTCCAGAAATTCCACAAACGCGCACATCGCGCCATAGTTTTCCTCCAATATCTTCTTGTCGCCATACTGCAAATATATCTCCCACGGGCATACTATCATTGCAGCTCCCCATGTCGCTCCGCCTCCGCATTCGCCTGTCAATATATTCGGCGCTACTTTCGATACTGCGCCATCTTTTAGTTGCGCGTCCCTCAAATCGCGCGTCCATTTCGAGAAAAACGAGCATACGTCCATATTATACGCAGCAGTCGGAATAAATACGTGCGCATCGCCTGTCCACCCAAGCCGCTCGTCGCGTTGCGGACAATCTGTCGGCGTTGAAAAGAAGTTCCCCCTCTGCCCCCATTGTATGCAACTTTGCAGCATATTTACCTTCGGAACAGAGCATACGAAAGATCCTATTTGCCTCATGTCGTTGTGCAAAACTACGCCCTTGACCCAGTCCGCTTTCGGCTTCGCATTCTCGGGGAATCCCGACAACTCCACATATCTAAATCCATGATAGGTAAACAACGGATTCCACTCCTCTACGCCAAACCCCTTGCATATATAAGAATCCTGAGAGCGCGCTGAACGGTAATTTTTAGTGTACAACGTCCCGTCCTTTTCCAGCATCTCTGCAACGCGCACAGTTATCTTCCTGCCGGGCGCAGACGGTATTTTTATGCGCGGCCAGCCAACCATGTTCTGCCCGAGATCGAATATATACGTACCAGGCTTTACCTCATGCACTGATACCGGCGTTAATTCCATCTCAGCCTTTATCGCAGGGCTCCTGCGCGGCTCTATCAACGGCTTCTCTCCTATTTCGGCGGCCGCAACTGGCTTGAACCCAACCTCCTCGTAATCGCTCTCCGTCCAATCGCCAAGCTCGCGGCGGGCATCGTACTCCTCTCCGTGGTATATGTCGGAATACGTTATCGGCCCGTACGACCAATTCCAACTCCCGTCCGTGACAAAGCTCGCCTTGCGCCCATCTTTATAGACCACTTCGAGCTGCGCGGCTATTTCAGGCTTTTTGCCGTATAACGCCCTGTTGTTCCCCCATGCAAGGTTGCCGGCATACCAACCGTCGGCAATTATCCCGGCAAGCGCATTGTCGCCTTCGTAAAGCATCTTGCTTACGTCGTATGTTGTTGCCTGGATACGTTTGTTGTAGTCAGTCCAGCCTGGGCTCCAATAGTCGTCGCCCACTTTTTTGCCGTTTATATAAAATTGGTATATGCCGCGCGCTGCTATATACAACCGCGCACTCTCTACATCGTCGTCAAGTCTTATATCCTTGCGCACGTATGTTGGCGGGAATGACTTCAGAATTTTCCTCTCTTTGCCGTCGCGGCCTTTTATCGTCTCAAACTCCTGCTCCGCCGTATTTGATATCCACTTTGCGGACCAATCTGAATTTTTTGTAAGCCCAGCTTCAAAATACGCAGGCTCGGACCATTCAGACGCTCTGCCGGCCTCGTCCCATACGCGGACTTTCCAAAAATACCTCTCCCTAGACTTCGGCTCGGGTATCCCAGCGCCGACCCACACAGACTCGGAAGAATCCACTTTACCACTATCCCAAAGCGGATTCTCAGATAGCTCGCCTTTGCTTCGCGCAACCACAAGTTGGTACGCCGTTTGGCGCAATCCCTGCCCGTCAGTAGGCAGCTGCCAGGAAAACTTCATATTTTCCAACGACATTCCAACGGGATTCTCATAAAATTCCCCGACCGTAAGCTTTAAAGGTTTAAATTTTCCCTCTCCGGCAAAAGTGCAAACTCCCGCCACAAATATCGCGGCAACCGCCGCAAAAACTCGCCTCTTCATACACTGCATTTTTTTAAAAATTCTACAATGCGTCAACTTAAATCGGAATATCCTTTCCCATATATTCACAGTACGCTTTCAGAAAAATACACTAAAAAAATCCGAACTGCGAAACCCGCATTCGGATTTTTAGAAAGCCCGTTATTTGCGAGTGCGCCTATTTACAAAACCCTTCGCTTTTTTTGTAGGCTCGGACTTTTTGTCTTTCCCAATCTTCTGCCCCTCCGCCGCCGGGCACTTTGACGCATCGGGACAAATCCCGGCCGCCGGGCAGTCGGCAGCTTTCGGGGAGGCGCTTTGAACCGGCAAACTATCAGCCCCAGCACCTTGCGCGCACAATGAAATTGCGGATATTAAAAATCCAGCCACCATTCCTGCAAACTTCATATCTTTAATCCCTTTCTGTTTGTGTTTTTTATATATCGGAATTTTTTCTATCTCGACACGCAAAAAAAACCTTTGTTCAAAAAAATTTCCGAACAGAAAATAATGGTTTACAAAGGATTCCTTTATGCGAAAATCCCAATCATGACTCCCCAAGAATTTAAATTATCTTTCGAAGAAAAAAGACAGGCTGTCGAAGCCGCAATTCAAAAATACCTTCCGCCGGCAAATACACGGCCGGCAATCGTGCATGAAGCCATGCACTATTCAATGGAAGCCGGCGGCAAAAGAATCCGCCCAATGCTTCTGCTTGCCGCGCACGAAATGTTCCCGTCGGAAATCGATCCTCTGCCGGCATGCGTCGCAATCGAGTGCCTCCACACTTATTCCCTTATCCACGACGACCTCCCGTGCATGGATAATTCCGACCTGCGCCGCGGTAAACCGACCTGCCATAAAAAATTCGACGAAACTATGGCGCTGCTCGCGGGCGACGCGCTACTTACATATTCTTTCAGACTTCTCGCAGACGCATATATGCAATACCCGAAAGTCGCCACGGGACTCGTATTCGACCTCGCAGACGCAGGCGGAAGCACAAAAATGATAGGCGGACAAGTCGAGGACGTACTTGGCGAAAGAGACGGGAAAATGACCCCGGACAAGCTTAACTTTATCCACCACAATAAAACCGCCGCGCTAATTACGGCCGCTGTCACCATGGGCATCAGACTCGCAGACAGCTATGACGAACTTAAACTTCAAGCCGCGCGCGAAATCGGCAAAAATATAGGGCTCGCATTCCAGGTTATCGACGATATTCTCGACGTCACGAGCGACGAAGCGACCCTCGGCAAAACCACGGGGCTCGACGCAGCAAACGAAAAAATGACTTACGTATCCCTCTACGGCATTGAAAAATCGAGGGAAATTGCCGCCCAGCTTACGCAGAAAGCAATTTCCGACTGCGAAAAGCTTAGCCCCAACTGCGCTTTCCTAAAAGCGCTCATCTCTTACATGCAAAACAGAATCAATTAGCCTATATAATATTTTAAGAAAGGACACTCCAATGATTGTCGAACCAAAAGTAAAAGGATTCCTTTGCATAACAGCCCATCCCGAGGGCTGCGCGGAAAACGTGCGCGAACAAATCGCCTACGTCAAATCTAAAGGGAAAATCAAGGACGGCTGCAAGTCAGCTCTCATTATCGGCGCCTCCACAGGGTACGGCCTCGCTAGCAGAATAACGGCGGCGTT
>ULNQ01042738.1_pt1 | contig 13454 bp, 8 predicted proteins | sample 1951951 | NCBI WGS metagenome assembly ULNQ01 (sample SAMEA4835580, study PRJEB28245) | human gut metagenome | biome: gut microbiome; material: fecal sample | place: Denmark | collected 2008
CATGATCTTTTATTGTTCTAAAATACAAATAATAACTGAGTATTTTCTTATCTATATTTCTCATATTACATACTCCCCTTAATGTTATTCATATATATTCTTAACAAAATATACCAATATAAATAATATACTTTGTTAAGAATGTGATATATATCACTATTCTTACTTTTTACAAAACAGTTGGAACAAAGATAAAGCCACAATTTTATCTTTGTTCTTGTATTAATGTTTTGTTTTGTGGCTTGTTAATTAATTAACTGAATTTATTTACTAATTATTTTATACTCTTTGAATTAGTCAACTTGAGTGAAAGTAACATCTGCAACAACATTGATTTCAGCTACACCTGCACTACCTAATGTAGTATCAGTAGTATCGTTACCATCAAAAGGCCAAGCCCATTTAATAGTTATTTCTGTAGCAGTTGTTTGTTCAATTGCTAATTGTTGTACAGGAAGTTCAATTGTTCCTTTTGCATCAACTGTTGTTTCTGCTCCGCCTAAACCTGCATATGTAATTTTTACAGGTATATTATTTGCATTTGTAATTGTTAATACAATTTTTGCTTCTGCAGCAACTTCACCAGTATTCTTTAATGCAAATGTTACAGAGCCCTCAGTACCTGGAGCAACAACTTTTTTTCCATCTTTTGATTTTACTGTTTCCCCATATGATGTTTGGAATAAATTAAATGCAATTGTTTTTGCTTCAAGATCAGCTCCATCAAATGACCATTTTGCTACTCTTGCAGTATCAGAGCCTTGTACTTTGCTAGTATATTTAGCCCAAGTACCTGAAACTAAAGATAATGTAATTAATGCAACGAATGCAGTGATTACACCAGCAATTAAAATTCTATTTTTCTTCATTTTAATTCTCCTTTAAATTTTTTAAGTATTTGTTTATTTTATATATATCATCGTGTGTGGCCACGTTGATATCAACTTTAAACTCACCCTACGGTGAGGTTCATCTAAAAATAGATGCCTATATATATTGATGCCTATATATATTATTATAATAATTTAATAATATAAATATTTTGTTAATTTCCCATTTTTTGGGGTGCAAAAAAGGTATACCTTTACTGCTAGAAAAGTATACCTTTTTTAACTATATTATTTTTGCTAATTTTTGTTGAAAAGTGGTGTATAACTGTATCAAATTTGTTGGAAAATATATAAATTTAGCTAATTTAAGCAATACAAAAAGGTATACCTTTTTGGACTATATGCTAAAAGCATATAAAAAACCTGCTAAACTTCATTGAAAAATAATGCTGGAGTTTAAACAGGTTTTTGTGTAAGCTTAAGTGAACAGCGGTTAATGAATTCAATTTATACACAATTAATGTATAAACCCCTACTTTTTATTCAATTATCAAGAAACAAGTGTGTCAATCTTGTTTTTTTAATCCTCTTGTTTTTCTTTGTCTTCACTCTTATTAGTATTTACATCAGTTGTATTATTTTGTTCTGCAAGCTTTGCTTCAAGTTCAGCTATTTTTGCTTGAGCTCCTTGATCAGCTTTGCGTTTATTGAAAAAGTCAATCAAAAATATAACTAGTAGAGGAATTCCTAATAAAACTATTACTCCCCATGGAGTTTGCAAAAACATTGCAACCTTTCCCATTTTTGGAATTCTACCAGTATATAATCCAATTACATCTTCAGCTGGAACACTTACCACTACAGGAGAATTGAAATCACCTTTTGTATTAAAGGTTAATTTTCCTTCTTCATAAAATGGGGCTTCCGCAATTCTGTGTGTAATTATCGAACCATCTGCACTGTAGTAAGTAATTATGTCATCTTTCTTAAGTGTTTCTGGATTGACTTTTTTAATAAAGATTAGGTCCCCTTTATTGAAAGCACCTGTGCGTGCTTTACGATCAATTGTCATTGAATCTGATTCAACGATAAGTGGCGCTCTACCAAATACCATTGGAAATTTAGTTGGATTAACCGCCCCTTTAATCACGATTACCATATTGACTACTATTATTGGCAAAAATATTGCTATTAATATTATTCCAATTATGGTTTGTTTAGATATTTTTTTGTTGTTCATTTTTGCATTACCTCTTTCATTTTTTACATGAGGCAAATAATAACAATCTTGACTGTTATATTATACCACTTTTCCGTCAAAAAGCAAACGAATGTTTAATTATTCGATATGAAAACGTTTTCGTTGTTTTAAATTAGATATATAATTTTAGATATATAATTTATGATATACAATAGATTTTGAAGGCTGGTTCTGTTGCAAGTGATGTTTTATTTACCTTTGTAAGATTAAATTCTATTTTGAATTTTACTCCTAAATATGTAATTATAAATCCATCTATTTTATCTTCACCTGAGCAATGTTTTATATACCAGTCTTTAGCAAGATTAATTAGTTCTTCTTCATTTGTTGTTTGATTATACCAATAGGCAGGATAGCAGAAAGTATAGCAATCACTATCTGTTAGAGTATCCACATATGTGTCTTTATTTAAGATTGTTTCAGGTTTAGTATTAGTTCCACTTACTGTATATTTAGTATCATACGGTAATGGAAGTAATACTATTTTGTTTTGATTATCTCTTCTAATAACCATAAATGGTTGTTCTAACATTATCATCATATTTTCTGCATATGTATACGCATAATATTTCTTACCATTACTAGTGAATGTTCGATATGAGCAAGATATTCTTGTACCATTTTCTAAAGTTATAATCATTATTTCTTCAAGTGATTTAGTACCTTCATCTATAGTAAGGCGATCTTTACCAATTCTTGCGACAGTAGTTTCTTTGGCTTGTTCAACAGATCTTGTTATTAATTTTGCATCATCTGTAAAGCTTTCTAAGAAGTTTGAGAAAGCATCGCTTAATGCATACTGATCATTTTGAACAAATACTACTTTTGCATTAGTAGATTGATCAGATATTTTAACGCCATTATAATCAAAGTGTATACTAGGTATTGTATTTTGATTATACATATATGATAAATATTCTGCATCTACTGTAATGTCCACGCCATTTTCTTTGGTAATATACTTATTTGAAAGTTTATTACAACTACAATTTGTTAGTAAAGTTAAACTTATTACCAGCAAAATAATTATAATATATTTTTTTATTTTAGAAGTCTTTATCATTGTCGTTTAACCCATATTTTTCATAAAAGCTTTCTTTAAATTCTAAGAAGCGATCTTCTTTAATTGCTTCTCTAATGTTTTTCATTAAGTTTTCTAAAAATTGAACGTTATGAATGCTTATTAATCTTGCCGCAAGTATTTCTTCAGCCTTTACTAAATGTCTTATATATGCTCTTGTATAATTTCTACAAGTATAACAATCACATTCTTCATCAATTGGTCTAAAATCTTCTTTAAACTCTTCGTTCTTTAGAATCATTCTTCCACGTGATGTCATTGCACATGAATGTCTTGCAATTCTAGTTGGCAAAACGCAATCAAACATATCTACGCCTCTTTCAACACCATCTAGTATAGCACCCGGACTACCAACACCCATAAGATATCTTGGTTTATCTTTTGGTAAGCATGGAGTAGTATAACTTAATACATAGTTTTGTACACTCTTTGGTTCACCAACGCTAAGACCACCTATTGAATATCCATCAAATGGCAGTTCTGTTAATTCTTTTGCACAGTGTTTTCTAATGTCCTCAAATTCTCCACCTTGAACAATGCCAAACAAACCTTGTGTATCTTTGTTTTTGTGAGCTTCAAGACCTCTTTTAGCCCATCTAATAGTTCTTTCAACTGACTTTTCCATATATTCTCTAGTTGAAGGATATGGGGGACATTCATCAAAGCTCATCATAATATCACTACCTAAACTATTTTGAATTTCAATAGCTATTTCAGGTGATAAAAATAATGGTTTGCCACTTTTATGATGTCTAAAGTAAACACCTTCTTCTTTTATGTCTCTAAGCTTTGCTAATGAAAATACTTGAAAGCCACCAGAATCAGTCAATATAGAGCGATCCCAATTCATAAATTTATGTAAACCACCAGCTTTTTCAATTAATTTATGACCTGGTTGATTCCACAAATGATATGTATTGCCAAGTATTATTTGTGCCCCTGTTGCTTCAATTTCTTCTTTTGAAAGCGCCTTTACTGTTGCCTGAGTTCCAACTGGCATAAAGCAAGGTGTGTCAATAACAGAATGTGGAGTTGCTATTTGTCCAAGTCTTGCCATACTTCTTGGATCTTCTTTTATTAGTTTATATTTTATTACCATTTTGCCTCTCCTTAAGGAAAATACCATTCAAGTCATTTTATCATAATTTAGAATGTTTTTCAAGTTATATATTTTAATTTAGGAATTTATTGCTTGTTAATTTATTACATTTTAACGTCTTTTGTAAAAACAACTAGGTGTAAATTAGTAATCTACACCTAGTTAGTTTTATATTATAATCTATTTTTTAATTGTTTTGATAATTCTTGATAACCTGGTTTACCAAGTAATGCAAACATATTCTTTTTGTATGCTTCAACACCTGGTTGATTGAATGGATTAACACCTAGCATATAACCACTTACACCACAAGCAAACATAAAGAAATATAATAAATATCCTAAATGATATGCATCCATTTCTTCTACTTCTAGTACAAGATTAGGGACCCCGCCATCTACATGAGCAAGTATTGTACCTTGCATTGCTTTTTTAGCAACACTGTCCATCTTAGTTTGATCTAAATAATTAAGTTGATCTAAGTCTTCAGCTTCTTTTCTTAGTATTAAATTTTCTTCAGGATTTAATACGTTCAAGACAGTTTCAAACATTAATCCTTTACCTTCTTGTACGTATTGGCCCATAGAATGTAAATCTGTTGAATATACTAAACTAGCTGGAAATAAACCTTTATTGTCTTTACCTTCTGATTCACCATATAATTGTTTCCACCATTCGCTGATGTAAGCCAATCTAGGTTCAAAGTTTACTAGAATTTCAATTTGTTTTGTTTTATATAATAGGTTTCTCATGTTTGCATATTTCATTGCGTCGTTACTATCATATCCATTGTTTACGCAATCATTCATTGCATCATAAGATCCTTTCATCAATGCATCAATATCAATTCCTGCACAAGCAATTGGCAATAGGCCTACTGCGGTGAACCATGAATATCTTCCACCAATGTCATCTGGAACTACAAAAGTTTCATATCCTTCTTGTGTTGCAAGATTGCGTAATGCACCTTTTTTAGCATCAGTTGTTGCAAATATTCTTTCTGCAGCTTTTTCATGATATTTCTTTATTAATAATTCTTTGCAAAGTCTAAAAGCAATGGCAGGTTCAGTTGTTGTTCCTGATTTTGAAATAACATTTACTGAAAAGTCTTTATTTTCAAGATATGTTAATAATTGATTTAAATATGTTGAAGAAAGTGAATTTCCCGCAAACACTATTTCTAGATCTTTTTTAGTAGAAAAATATGGTTTTAATGCTTCTATTACTGCCTTGGCACCAAGATATGATCCACCAATACCAATAACTACTAACACTTCACTATTGCTTCTAATTTTTTCTGCAGCTTTTTTGATTCGTGCAAATTCTTCTTTATCATAGTTTTTAGGATATTCAATCCAACCTAAGAAGTCATTGCCTTCACCAGTTTTATTTACTAAAGTTTTGTATGCCTTTAGAACATTTTCTTTATTTTGATTTAATGCTTCTTCGCTTACAAAAGAAAGAGCATTTTTATAATTTAAAGTTACCTTCATATTTTTCCTCATTAGATTCTATCAATAATATTTAAAATTTCTTGTTTTAATGTTGCTATTAAAGCTCTTGATTCTTCTTCTGTCTTACCCTTAATTGCGATATATATTTTCAATTTTGGTTCAGTTCCTGATGGTCTAAGAACAAACCAACCACCATCATCAAATATATATTTCAAAACAAATGATTGAGGTAGAGTAAGTTTACTTTCTTTGCCATTTTCAGTTTTAATTAATTTGTCGTAATCTTCAAAAGTTTTAATATGTTTTCCCGCAAGACTAGTTAAATCAGCGCTTTGGAAATAACGCATAATTTTTTCTATTCGTTTGCTACCTTCTATTCCCGCAAGGCCAATGTTGTGAACACCTTCTAAATAGTAGCCAAATTCTTCAAACAAATCATACAATACTTGGATTAATGTCTTGCCATGTTCTTTGTAGTATGAAGCAACTTCTGATAATAAAAGAGTTGCTTGGAAAGAATCTTTATCACGAACAAAGTCTTTTATTACATAACCATAAGATTCTTCATAACCAAAGAAGAATTCTTCATCAGTGCTATTTTCAAGTAATGCGGCTTGTTCACCGATGTATTTAAAACCTGTTAAAGTTTGTACTAATTTTAAATTGTATTTTTCACAAATTGCTTTTGCAAAATTTGAAGTAACAATTGTATTGAATACTACACCATGGGTTTTTGGTTTTTTGAATTTACCTAAATAATCTAATAATATTGCACCAGTTTGATTACCTGTTAATAAAACATATTCGCCCTTTGAATCTTTTGCGGCAATACCCATTCTGTCCGCATCAGGATCTGTTGCAACTAATATGTCCGCATCAACTTTTTTGCCTAAGCGAATGGCATATTCAAATGCACTTGGTTCTTCTGGGTTAGGTGATTTCAATGTTGAGAAATTACCATCTGGAACCATTTGTTCTTCTACTGGATATACAGTATAACCTTCACCAGTTAATAGTTCTACCATGTGAGAAGCACCAGTTCCATGAAGTGGTGTATATACAATTTTAATATTGTTCTTTTTTACAGGTTGAACAGGTATAGTTTTTAATGCTTCTAAGTATGGTTTATCAACTAATTCATCAATCATTTGAATCATACCTGAGGCAACAAGTTCATCAAATGACATTGTTTCAATATGAAACATATCTCTTATTTTTTCAATTTCTTCAATAACTAAATCTGCTAAATCTGGTACTAATTGGCATCCTTCATGATCATATATTTTATAACCATTATATTTTGGTGGATTATGACTTGCAGTAATCATAATACCACCAGCACATTTTAAATTACGTACGGTAAAGCTTAGTTGAGGAGTAGAACGAATTGAAGTATAAAGATATGCCTTTACTCCATTACTTGCAATAATTTCTGCCGCATGTTTAGCGAATAGATAACTATTTTTACGACAATCATATGATATTGCAACACCCATATTTTTAATATTAGGATAACGTTTTATCATATAGTTTAAAAAGCCTAGTGTGCATTTTCTAACTACATATATATTCATTCGGTCAGTACCTACACCAAGAACACCTCTTAAACCACCAGTTCCAAACGCAATATCGTTGTAGAAAGCATCCATTAATGCAGCTTCATCATTTGATATACTATCTAGTTCTTTTTTTAAATCTGGGTCAAGTTCCTTAAATTCTTGCCATTGTTTAATTTTGGCTAATGTTTTTTTATCCATTATTCTCCTCCGTTTTTATTTACATATTCTAAAAAGTTATAATAAGCACCAAGCATACCACCATCATTTTTAAATGTGGCACTAACAACTTTAGCAGTATTTCTAAATCCATATGAAAGATGTGAATTCATATATTTTTCTAAGATTTCCGCAAGCCCTTCACGTTTGGAAATTCCACCACCAACAACTATAGCTTCAGGATTAAATACATATACTAAGTTAGCCATACCTGTACCTAATAAATCATAGAAACGATTTACTACTGCCATAGCAATGTCGTCATGATCATCGTATAATTTGAATAGTTCAATACCATTTTTAACATCTAAACCTGCACGTCTTGCATCTTTTATTAAAGCTGATGTTGAGGCAACACTCTCCCACTTGGCATTACCAATTAATACTCTACCAACTTCCCCCGCATTATAGTTCTTACCACGCCATATTTCATCATTCATAACAATGGCACCACCAATACCTGTACCAATTGTTATTACAATAAAGTGGTCATAATCTTCGGCTGCTCCTTTTACACATTCTGCTTTCGCAAAACTATTTACGTCATTATCTGCTATACAGTCTAATCCAACATTTTCTATAAATAGTTTTCTAAAATCCCAATCTGAGAAAGTAGGTAACGCATCTGGCGCGATTGATATATATGCTTTTTCAAAGTTAACGCTACCAGCACAAGAAATTCCAATACCTTCGATTTGGTATTTTTCTTTCATTTCTTTGGCAATCTTAACTAGTTTACCATCTAATACCTCTTTACCTAATTGTGCTTCTGTGTCAAATAAACCTTTTTCTATAAATTGTTCGTTTTCTATAACTCCATATTTTACATTGGTTCCACCAATATCAAAACAAAGTACTCGCATTTTAATTCTCCTTTTATGATATTATTTTGAAACGATCAACAATGATTTGTAGCGTCATTCTTTTTTGGGTCTTTCCAGAAATCATTAAAATCATTCCGTTTTGTAATTTTCCTATTTGTTGATAAATCATAGGGAATAATACTATCTCAATATTTGACGTATCATCGGTTATTTCGACAAATGCCATTGTTTCGTTATTTTTTGTTTTTGTTTCTCTTACTCTTTTTACTGTACCGATAGTTCTTGCTTCTTTGTTTTCGCTTAGATTTGCTATTTTTACTAAATTATATTTACTATAAAAACTAGCAAATTGTTGGTAAAAATTATACTTTATATTTATTCCAATTACTTCTAATTCTTTTTCTTGTAATATCCCATAACTAAATTCTTCATCAGTATAATCAGTTTTAATCATATCTTTTATAAAGCCATAGTTTGAACGATCAATAATAGATTTTAAGTTTTCAATCATTGCCTTTTTAGTTAGCCCAAAATCATCTAGCGCTCCACTATATATTATATTTTCAAGAAGTGATATGGCTAGAAAATCTTTAGTTCTTTCAACAAAGTCTTCATAGCCTTTAAACTTAGCCTTTGTTCTTTCTTCAATACACTGTTTAGTTTTTATTTCTCCTAACCCCTTAATGATGGATAATGGGAAATATATTTTTCCATTTATAACTTCAAATTCATCAGTACTAAGTTTGATGTTAGGATTTAATACCTCGACATTCTTTTTTGTTGCTTCTTTAGTATATTCTAACATTTCAGAAGAACTTCCCATAAAAGAGGTCATAAGTGTCGACATATAATACGCAAAGTAATGGCATTTCAAATACGCAGTAAGATATGCGATTTTTGCGTAAGCAACACTATGAGCTTTATTAAATCCGTAGTCCGCAAATTTAACAATATAATCATATATCATATTAGCAGTATCACTTGAATATCCTCTGTTTGCTGATGATTCAACAAAGTTTATTCTTTCTTGTTCTAAGACTTCTTTTTTCTTTTTTGAAACTGCTCTTCTTAAGATATCTGCTCTACCTAACGTGTATCCCGCAAATTTACAAGCAATTAACATAATTTGATCTTGATATACAATCATACCATAAGTTTCTTTTAAAATTGGCTCTAAATCTTTATGAGGGTATTCAACTTTTTCTTCATTAAATTTTCTTCTGATAAAGCTTGGTATTATATCCATTGGTCCAGGTCTATATAGTGCTAATGCATGTGTAATATCATCAAAGGTAGATGTTTTAAGTTGCATTATTACTTTTCGCATCCCCGCCGATTCTAATTGGAAAACTCCCGTCAAATCACCTTCACGCATCATCTTGTATGTATCATAATCATTTTCATTTTTAGGGAGAGTAAAGTCAGGTATATCTTTTCTTATTAATTCAATAGTTTTCGCAATGTTTGTAAGATTCTTTAATCCTAAAAAGTCCATCTTTAATAGTCCTAAAGCCTCTAAATCTTTAGCTTCATATTGAGTTTGATATATCTCATCTAATCCTTCATCAAGTGGTGTATAATTAACTAAATCAAATTTGGTTATAACTATTCCTGCTGCGTGGGTAGAAATGTTTCTAGGTATGTCTTGAATCTTACAAGCAATTGTTAACACTTTATTAATGTCTTCATAATTGTTCATTAATAATTGTAAATCACTACTTGCTTCAATTAAGGCTTTTAATGATGGGTTATCATATACTTTATAGGTGTTTACAGCTTGTAAATGTTTATATATTTCTTTTGTTTTAACATCATTTAATTTAAATACTCTTGCGCAATCATTTATAGCTTGCCTAATTTTAAATGTACCAAAAGTTAATATGTGCGCAACTCTGTTCTTACCATATTTTTTTCCAACATAGCGAATTACTTCATCGCGTCTATCATCTGGAAAGTCGATATCGATATCTGGCATAGATAAACGTTCTTTATTTAAAAATCTTTCAAATAACAAGTTATAATATAGCGGATCAATTTCCGTTATTCCTAAAGAATAAGCAACAAGTGAAGCTGGGGCAGAACCTCTTCCCGGTCCAACAAATATGTTATTCTTCTTAGCATATTTAACATAATCATAAACAATCAAAAAATAGTCAGAAAAGCCCATTTCATTAATGACATTAAGTTCATAATTTAAGCGATCATAATATTTTCTTTTATCATATGAATACTCAAAGTTTTGCATTCTTTTTTCAAGACCTATTGAACACAGTTCTTTTAAATAGGCAAAACTATCTAAGCCTGATTCATATAGTGGTAACTGATATTTACCAAATTCTATTTGTACATTACACATGTTAGCTATTTTAGAAGTATTTTCAAGCATATCATAATGATTATAATAAATTGTTTCCACACTTTTTACATCATGTAGATAATTATTTTTATCATTTTCGATTCCCTCAACCAAAACACCGTTATTCTTTATAGCTTTTAGTGTAGTGTAAGCATCATAGTCACTTTCATTTATGAAGCTTACTTTAGGTAGTGCTACAAATTGATAATTGTAGTTTTTTAATAGTTTGAAATAATTATCAATAAAATTAGAATTGGTAATACTTTTTATTCCTAAACCAATATAAAAATCGCTATATATTTCTTTTAATAATTCTAATGTTTGAATAGCATTTTTAGCATCATTTCGTTCTAGATATTTTTGAACAAGTGATTCTTCATATGGGAGTATTGCGATTAATCCCATAGTTGTTTTTTGTAAATATTCAAAATCAATGTTGTTGTTAGTTAGTTGTAATCTACTTGAAATCTTCATTAGATTTTGGTAACCAAAGTTGTTAATTGCAAGTAGTACTAAGTTGTTGGTTTTATCGTTATAATGATATTTTACTTTTAAGCCAATTACTGGCTTAATATTATTCTTATTGCACTCTTGATAAAACTTGATGGTGCCATACATTGTACCTTCATCAACAATCGCACAAGAATGTAACTGTTGTTCTTTTAGTTTTTCAATTAGAGGCTTGATTTTACAAGCACTTTGTAAAATAGAATATTCAGTTTGTACATATAAGTATTGGAACATTCTTACTGCCTCCTTCTTTAATGTTAGTATACCACACTAGCATTTTTTTTACAAGAACAACGGCAAAATTTCTAATGTTCGCTTTTTTTGATGTGTCTTCTAATAATTACCGAAATAATAATTATCGCAAGAATTATAGTGATTATTATCGAAATATAACAAATTAATTTATTGTCGTTAGTTTGGTAAGCTTTGGTTAAGTCAATTTTTTGGGCACTCACATTTTTTACTTTTAAACTGTCTTCATTTACTTTTATTTTTATGTTTTCTATCATATCATTATTTTTTCCAAAGGTTAATTCGAGATTATTATCCTTCTTTGATTTTTTGGTTGCAACTAAGTCGATTAAGTTAACTTCTTCAATGGTTTTTCCTTCCAAATGGTATCTAACCAATACCTCAACTTTGTTTGCGTCAACATTAAAGTTAATATTAGTATCTTCTAAAAAAGTGTGAACTTCTTCTAACAATGTAGTTTCTTTATACATTTTAACAACAACATCAAATATGGTTTTATCTTCATCATTGATTTGATAGTTTAAAGTGTCATTTTCATAAGTTAGTTTTAAAATAGGGTAGGTTGATACTCGTTTTAGTTTATAATACTGATTTATTTTTAATGTTGTATCATCACTAAATACTACACTATCTATGTAATAACTTATAAAATCATTACCACCCAAGGCAAAATTTAGTATTAGTTCATCATTGTTTTGAATAAATGGATAATCTTTTTCATTTACTATGACCCTTTTTATTTGTTTATTAGTGCTTAAAATTACTTTATATATTGCATTATCATCTTTTGTTAATATGTAATCAGCTTCTAGATAATCTTTATCAAAATTGTGATATGTTTTTTCTTTAACATATATTTTATAACTTTTACCATTATGTTTTAGTTGATAGGTTCCAACACTATTTAATGATTCACCATTTATAGCTTTGGTATCATTTACCATAACTTCATCAGTAAACAATAATTTATAACCTACTGGATAAACTCCTTCATCAACTATATTAATAAATGGCTGAACAATATAGTTAGTTTCTATGTCTAACCTAGTTCCATCTTGTTTAATTGCATAGTACTTAGCAATATAAGTATTTGATTTTTGGAGATTAATCGATTGGTTTGCAACACTATCATATATAAATTCCAAATCTTCAAGATAAGATTCAACTTTGAAATGGTTAGTTGATTGATAATTTAAATAGGGATATTGATATATAAAGTCATTGATATACTCTATGTGATATTCACTAATTTTATATGTTTTTATTTGATTATTAGAATAGTTTGTAATTATTACATTACCATTTATTAAATTGGTATAATTTATTTCATCAATATCAGTTAAAGGAATTAAATGCCAAGAGTTTGATAATTTAAATCCTAAATAGTAAGTATTAAGTGTTTCTAATAAATAACAATTATTGTTTAATTTAGTAATATCTTTATATTTGATTGGGGGTAATAATTCATAATGCTTTATTAATTTTAATTCATTATCTAATTCGTAGTGAAAAAATCGTTTATCAAAAGTTTCAATTATAAAGCTAATATTACTATTAAAAGCAAAGTTTTTTATCTTTTCAAGCTTTGTTTTTTCATTAATATAAAACTCATTTACTATCTTAAATGAAGAATTCATTCTAATTATGAATGGTTTTATATCCTCATCATTACCGACATTTTTGAATATACTCCCCTCACTTATTCCATTTTTTTGACCTATTAAATATATATAATTACCACTAATTTGAATTTTCAAAAAGCTTTCTTTAGCATTTCCACCATACTGATATTTGTTTATTGGGGTACCATCTATGGTATATGTGTAAATGCATGCATCATTTTTTTCTTCCCCAACAACAATCAATTGTTCATTATAAACAACCATGTCATTAATGGTTATTGGTAGTTTATCAATTAATTGTTTATCCTTTAATGTTTGATTATATTTACATATAATGGTGCCATCTGACTCTTTAATTGTAAATATTATACTATCTTTATTATATATATA
>ULNQ01028864.1_pt1 | contig 13423 bp, 16 predicted proteins | sample 1951951 | NCBI WGS metagenome assembly ULNQ01 (sample SAMEA4835580, study PRJEB28245) | human gut metagenome | biome: gut microbiome; material: fecal sample | place: Denmark | collected 2008
CGAGTAGTACTTTTCGAATACTTTACTTGCCATCTTTCTTTCCTCCTGTATTTTTATATTTAATGCGTCTGTAGGGCAAACGCAAAATTTCCTTTGCAAAAGAAACATTTTTTTGCTGTGCCGTTTCTTCTTTTTTCTCTTTCACTAATAAAGACTCCAAAAAATCGACTTTTGGTCAAGATTTTGGCTAAAAACACAAAAAAATATATAAATTTTTTATTTTTTTAGGACTTTTCTGTTTTTTACTATTTAAAAATTGTCAATAATTTAACTTGCCGTAATTTTTCCGTTATCTTTGCTACGATAACGACTTCGTTTCGTCTTGATTTTTTTAGCTTTTTTCTACGTCAAAAAATCCAAAAAAAGCACTTCACTTCAAACGACGAAAAAATGAAAATACGATTTACGTCAAGCACTGTTTATGAATTTCATTTGTTATTCATATCCGAGCAAAATAAAGTAAGACTAAATTAAAGCCGAGTATCAATCCGACTTTGCCGGAGTTAATTAAAGACAATGGCGTAACATGCGTCGAATCTTGCCGTTTATAACGCAACATGCCGAACATCGAACATGCTCCGTTATCTGTTCAATGGAAACTAAAACGTTTACTTCAACAATATGCCGCACGCTTCGCTTTTTCAAAAAACGAAAAAATTAAAAAACATATATACACTCTTTACTATAACAAAAAAACCTTACCGCACAAAACGGCGATAAGGTAACTTTTGTATTGCGGACAACGGCTTGTTATTGTAAAGTTCCCGTTGTTTTTAATCGTATTATCGAATTATCGTAGGGCACGTCCGAACGCACCCATAACGTATTTCCGAGTAATCGGATTTGCCGAAAACAAAAACTTATTTAAGATTGGTTTCGGGTGCTAAGCCCGAATCTTATTAAAAATCGGCTTTTATCAGAATCGTATTTTTATTCTTCAAATCGTTTTTGCTTGCTTCTAATATCAATAGCCAATCAGTCATAACGGTTAAAATGCGCTTCTTGCATTGATCATGACTGTTGCAATATCTCTAACGAAAGATATTTGAACATCTTTCAACTTATTCCCGCCGGAAACGTATTTACCGGTACACACGATAATAGAATCATGAGCAAAATAATAGGAATTGTATGTAAGAATATCGCCCGGCAACATTCCCGTCATTTCAATCCAAGACTAAAACGATTCTATTCTCTTAGCACAACGTTTTCTCCGAAATCGAATTTCGTTCTTGCGTCCATATTATAGTATGAAACGCCGGAATATGCACATTCATCGGTTTTATTCGTTTCTGCTAAGAACTCACTATTTTCGGGCGCTAAAAATTTCGACAGAAAATCGATTGCCTTCTGCTCGTTCGGCTCTCCTGCCAAACAAAGATATTCTATAAGATACCTCACGGTGCCGTCTTTAAACGAAGCTTTGTATCCGACATGCACTTGCCCGTCCCAAACAGTAGCCGAAACTTCCTTAAACATTACCTGACGAGAACATATGATACGTGCATCGCCCTTATAATCGTCCTCGTCGTACGGAATATACTTTTCATTTAGTATTATCCTCAATCGCACGGCTTCGATATCAGTATCGGACGATTTGGAAATCGTGCCCATTACGGTAAAGTACAAAATATCGTCCTCTGTTTTGTGATTGACTTGCTTGACTTCTACGTCATTGAGCAAATTTAAGTTCGGGACATACGAAACTCCCGAATTCGCTATCTCCGCTATAGTCGACAAAATCGGAGCGGCAGCGCATTCGTCATATATCTTGCCATCGCCGCCGAATCTCGAAACAATTGCCGTGCACAGACAACACAAAATCAGTATGGCGGCGGCAACCGCACTTACCCGTCTAAAAATATTTTTCTTCTTTACCGATACATTGGCATTTTTAGGTTGTAATTCGCCCTTTATCCTCTCATAAGTTTGTGCGAACGAATCTATTCTGACGCCGTCATATTCGGTTTTTAATTTCAATTCATCCTCTTTATGTTCCATACTTTTCTCCGTTATAGTCTGATTAAAAATAACATTATGTTTGTCCTTTCAAACGCCTTTTCCTATTCTCATAAATATAGACAATTTTTTTCGGACTTTTGGTCAAGATTTTGGCTTATTTCTTATAAAAAAATAAAAAATTTTTTTGAAAATAATATTTTTTTGAAAAACACCATGTCTTTTTACTTAAAAATTTCACATCGTCTTTCTCCCGTTACCGAGGCGGTCGCTGCCGAAGCTGTCTCAGTTTTTCGATGGCTCGGTTGTATATCCATAGGACTGTGGCCTTTGGCATGTGCGAAACTTTTGCGATGTCGTCGAATGTATCGTTACAGTAAACTTTCATAAATACGACTTGCTGTTCCGATTCCGACAACTCTTTTATAAGTTCCATAAAGTCGGACTTATCGTTACCGCCGTATACATCTTCCTTGCCTTCGTCTTTACAAGTATCCTCACAAACAAGATGCTTTTTGTCCTCGGATATATGGCTTTTGTAATATGAATACGTCGTGTTCAAAGCGACTTTTTGCATATAAGCGGTCGGATTATTTATCTTCTTTATTTTTTCGGAATTGTTCCAGATTCGAATCATGACTATATCCAAAACATCCTGACAATGATGCCAATCCTTAAGCACCGAATACGCCAGCCACATAACCAATTTGCCGTACTCGTCATAAAGTCTTTCGAGAGCGGCTTGGCTGCCGTCGTCAATTTCTCTGAGTAATGCGTTAAAAGTAAATTTGTCCATTTCCGTCCCCGTTACAATATCCGATAGATAGCCGTTGTTAACTATTTTTTTTACTGTAACATACTTTTAACAAAATTACAAGCAATTTATAAAAAAATATTATAATATGTTTTGCCGTCGCAGAGCAGCTTGAACATGCTTAACAATTCGTTCGGCAGTAAAATCTTTACTTTTTGCATTATTTTCAATGAGTAAATTTTGTTGCAATGGACAACAGCAACAACGAAAGGTAACAAAATATGAAGTCTTTACTTTTTATTGCTAATATCTTTACTTTTTGCTTTTATTGCGGTATAAAAAGTAAAGAAACTCGGAGGTGGCTATGTATTCTTATAAGCCATTAAAAAATAAGCTCAAGGAATTTGGTTTAACCAAGTCTGACTTAACTACTAAACTCGGTATTTCATCCAGAACTATTGCCAAAATTTCAAAGGGTGAGAAGATTGCGAATAACGTGATTTTTAAGATAGCAAATTTTTTACATTGCAAAACTGACGATTTGTTTAGAGAGGTTTGCGATAATCACATTCTGCAAATTTTGCGTGAAGAAAAAGAAGCTAAGATTTCAGGCGGACTTTATCATGAATTACAAGTCAGAATGACTTATAACTCTAATCACATCGAAGGTTCTAAACTTACGGAATATCAAACGAGGTTGATTTTCGAAACAAGTAATCACTTCCGAGCAATCGATTACGTAATCGATAAAGCATTAGAGCCTTTGAGCGAAGATATTATCAAGCACCTTCATTTGCTATTGAAACAAGGAACCAAGGATTCATCTCTCGATTGGTTTGCCGTTGGAGATTATAAAAAGCGAGCAAATACCGTCGGCGGAAGAGAAACTTGCAAGCCGAGCGAAGTCCACAAACCCATAGATAAGCTCGTTACGGATTTTAACTCTAAAAGCAATATAACCATCGACGATATTATTGAACTTCATGCAGACTTCGAATATATTCACCCTTTCCAAGACGGAAACGGCAGAGTCGGCAGATTGATTGCCTTGAAAGAGTGTCTTAGGTTTAACATAATTCCTTTTATTATAGAAGATTCCAAGAAAGCTTTCTATTATCGCGGGCTCGCAAACCGGAATCAAGAAAATAGCAGGCTTAGAGATACTTGCCTTGATGGCCAAGACTCATTCAAAAGAATTCTAAACGTTCTTGATATTCATGAATAGAGTCAGTGTTTTCCTCTAAGTCCGTAATTGTTACAGAGGTTAAAAGCTCGACACTAACAAAGACGGATAACTCCAACCCTTATTTTCAAAACAGAAGTTTTGGCATTGTTTTTGGCATAGAAATTGCTAAAAGATATAAAAATTACTGCTTGAAACAGAAAACCGTGGCAAAAGAAACGAAAATATACAAAAGTGTGCGATTTGCAAAAAAATTGCCTATTTTAGAGCAATTCGGTGGCTCTGAATCGACTCCTAAGGTGACACTCTATCCACAGAGAAGCTCAATATATAGACGAAATAAAACGTAACACGGCTAAATGTTGCGTTTTACATCTACCTTAGCGCGCAGTTGGCATTAGAACAGGTATTATCGTTTACGTTTAATAACCGAAATGCGCCTAAATAACGTTCCCTGCCCGATTACCTTGCAGTAGCTTTCTTCTTTCCGTGTCGAAAGCAATTTGCATTTATATTTAATGCCTACCGTATTCTTTGTTGACTTTTTTGTCGTAATGTAGTAATATATTAGGAGTCGGTTGCATAATTGCTTTATTTTTTCGTGGTTCAGCTCTATAACTAAAAACGGCGTCCCGCATAATACGTGTTTTTAAAGCGACCGAATGCGAAAATTTACATACGTTATCGGTTATAGCCGACAATTTAAGTATTTTTTCAATTTGCTTCCTTAGTTAAATGGATATAACGGTCCCCTCCTAAGGGACAGTTGTGGGTTCGATTCCCGCAGGGAGTACCAAAGAGCCGCTTTCTCGATTAGAGAACGGCTCTTTAAATTTGTTTCGGCAAACACTACGCAAATTTTATTTTTGGAAACGTTGACTTTTGCCCGATTGACGTTAATCGTAGGAAACGTTAATAATTCATATCGGAAAACCGCAAAATCTTTCCTTAAAAATATTATGGCAACAGAGTTAAAAAAATCAATAATCTATATTCACGGAAAAGGCGGATCCGCAAACGAAGCAGAGCATTTTAGACCCCTGTTCCCTGAATGTGACGTGATCGGTCTGAATTACAGCTCCAATACGCCATGGGAAGCAAAAGAAGAGTTTCGGAACCTATTCAAAGCATATCGCAAAAGATATTCTTCCGTAACGATAATTGCAAACAGCATAGGGGCTTTCTTTGCGATGTCTTCGCTCAGCGAGGTTTTCGTCGATAAAGCGTACTTCGTTTCACCTGTCGTAGATATGCAAAAACTAATATACGATATGATGAAATCTGCGCACGTTACCGAAGAAGAACTTTATAAAAAGTCAAAAATAGCAACGGATTTCGGTGAAACATTGTCGTGGGAATATCTTTGTTACGTAAAGGACAACCCTATCCGATGGACGGTTCCTACTTGCATTTTGTACGGTGAAAACGACCGTCTGACTTCACAGGAAACGATATCCGATTTCGCCCAAAAGATCGGCGCAAAGCTTACCGTAATGAAAAACGGCGAACATTGGTTTCATACAGACGAGCAAATGAGATTTGTTGACGATTGGATAAAAAGTGCGACAAATCAGTCAGCTTTGACTTAAAACGGTAGCATTAAACTTGTACGCAAAATAATTCACGATGAAAAGAATAATAGCAGCTAAAATGCAGATAATAGTTGCATACTAAAGAAAAACAAAAGAAAGGCGGCAAAACTACTTTGCCGCTTGATTTTTTACATAAAATAATGTATAGTAATATTATAGATGTCAGCCATATAACACAATAATCGCAATAAAAGTGTTTGGCTGTACTTATCTCGGTTCTTTTGACCTTAAATACATTATCGGAGAGAATCATGACAATAAGCGAAAGTTGGGACAATGCGCTTAAAGACGAATACGCCAAACCTTATTTTACAAATCTTATGCAAAGGGTAAACGAAGAATACGCAACGCACACCGTATATCCGGCGAAAGACAATCTGTTTGCAGCATTCAAGTACATAAACTACGACGACGTGAAAGTGGTAATCCTCGGTCAGGATCCTTATCACGGCGAAGGACAAGCTAACGGCATGGCATTTGCCGTAAACGAAGGCGTACCGCTCCCCCCGTCGCTTGTCAACATTTACAAAGAAATCAAATCGGATATCGGAGATATCGACGATTCGTGCGGGACTTTGATAGGCTGGGCAAAGCAAGGAGTTCTGCTTCTTAACACAGTGCTTTCGGTACGAGCAGGTATGCCGAAAAGTCACTCGGCTTTGGGTTGGCAAACCTTTACCGACAGCATAATACTTGCGCTTAACAAGAGAAACAAACCGGTTGTATACATTCTCTGGGGTTCGGACGCAATAGCCAAAAGATCGATTATTTCGCCAAAAGACTACATAATCTCTTCTCCTCATCCCAGTCCGCTATCAGCCTACAGAGGCTTTTTCGGCTCCAAACCGTTTTCTAAAGCAAACACATACCTGCGTAAGATCGGATACGCCCCCGTCGATTGGACGAACGTAAGCGGGACTTCTGCGCCGTATTACGCAACTGCGCAGAACATCAAGCCAATCTGACGAAATATTCAATTACTGTGCTTAGCCTAAACTTTGCCGTTAAGTCAAAAAATCGCATTGGCGGTAAAAAACGGCAAATATGTTTATAATACAAAAGTTTTCCCGTGTCGGGATCGAAAAGCTTATCGATTTTATACTAAAAACTTTTAAAACTACGGCTTCCTCCCTAAACTCCGTAGCTTTTTTGTTTTATTCGTCGAGTCGCTTATCCCACCCCACTCTTTTACTCTTTTCATTGCCTTTTTTCGTATCGAATCGGCTAACGGTGTAAACGACGTTCTTATAACGTTTGACTTCATGTCAAAAAATCACAATACCGTTACCTGTTTTCAACTACACTCTACGGCTTGTAGCAGCACGTTGTTTATACCTTTATCGCAAACGTAATAAATACAGGCTTTGCCTTCCCGTCGAAAATCGACCATGGCTGCAAGTCTCATCCTTGCCAATTGGTGCGAAACGGTAGTCTGATTTATCTCCAAGACTGCGGAAAGATCGCTTACGCACATGGGCGTTATCGCCAGCGCCGAAAGTATTTTTAACCTGGTTCCGTCGGACAGTACGTCAAAAAACGACGCTAATTTTTTCATTTTGCCGTCGCTTACGTATTTTTTTACAAGTTGCTGTTTTCTTTCATCTATCGATATGTTCATACGAGCATAATAACATATGCACGTTTGCGCATTATGTCGCATATATGTAAGTATTGATTTTTAAGGTCGAAACGGAGGCAATATGGCTCAAAACGACATTTTCAGGCTTCTTCTTATACTTCTGCTCGTCATAAACGGCTACGATGATTCTAACGACAAAAATACGTCCGGCAGCTGCCACTGCTCGCTTTCGGGCAATCTTAACCAAATAATATTGACTGTACTGCTCTTGAGTTTCTCCGACAACAGAACGTCCGCTTCCGATTCTTCCGCAACCACGTTTTAGCATAGGCGCACCCTGCCTGACGCACAACTATCTTACGCATACAAAAAACGGCTACGCATAGATGCGTCTGCAAATACAATCGTACCTTGCAAATCGCATTTATACGCAACCGTTTTTGTTTTTTGTCTACTAATATCTCGCTCTCATGGAATTAAGTATCGCAAGTACTGCCACGCCTACGTCGCCAAACACAGCCAACCACATATTTGCGATACCGCATGCAGCCAAAACGAGTATACCTATCTTTACCGCAAGCGCAAGCCAGATATTTTGTTTTACTATGCGCATAGTCTTAGCAGATATGTGTTTCGCCGTAATAATTCCGCTTAAATTATCGTTCATAAGCACGATGTCAGCCGCTTCTATTGCTGCGTCGGAGCCTACTCCGCCCATCGCAACCCCTATATCCGAACGCATAAGCACGGGAGCGTCGTTGATTCCGTCGCCTACAAAGCAAACCACTTCATTACTCTTTTTGTTGTTGATGAGTTTTTCCGTCTCGGCTACCTTATCTTGCGGCAAAAGCGAAGCCTTGTAGTCGCCTAATCCTAATTTTTCTGCCACGCCGCCGGCAATTTTTTCGTTATCTCCGGTGAGCATTATAGTCTTTGCTCCGCCTTCGTTAAGTGCCTTTATCGTTTCTTTTGCGTCGGCTTTTATCTCGTCGGCAATGAGAATACTTCCCACGAACTTTTTATTTTTAGCCACGTATACAACAGTACCGATTTCGTTCGTTTCTTCGAATTCGATTCCTTCCCTGCGCATAAGTTTTGCGTTTCCGCACGCTATTTCGCATTCGCCTCGAGCTATGATTCCGTGTCCGGAAATTTCTTCTACCGTGTATCCGTCTGGTATATCTTTGCCGTATGCCTCGGTGATGGACTTGGCTATGGGATGATTACTTCCTTTTTCCGCAACGGACGCAAGACGCAATATCTCCTCTCTGTTTTCGGCCGGAAAAACGTTACTCACGGTAAAGTTACCTTTAGTAAGCGTACCGGTCTTGTCGAACACAAATACGTTTGTCGCAGCGAATTTTTCCAGGTAGCTGCTACCCTTTATAAGAATACCCTTTTTCGATGCTCCGCCTATGCCGGCAAAAAATCCGAGCGGAATCGATATAACGAGCGCACACGGACAAGATACTACCAAAAACGAAAGTGCCCTGTATACCCACGTGGCAAAGTCCTTTGTTATTATTCCCGGTATTATCGCCAGAAGCACCGCCACGCCCACGACTATAGGCGTATAATATTTTGCGAACTTGGTTATAAAATTTTCGGTCTTTGACTTTTGAGAAGACGCATTTTCTACAAGGTCCAAAATTTTAGCAACCGTCGAATCGTGAAACGCCTTATCTACTCGCACTTTTACCGTGCCGCTTATATTGACGCAGCCGCTTATGACAGTCTCGCCCTCATGTGCGTCTATAGGAGCCGATTCGCCGGTAAGCGCCTTTGCGTCTAACGAAGTGCGGCCTTCGACGATTTCGCCGTCGAGAGGTATCTTCTCGCCCGGTTTAACTACGATTAAATCGCCTACGTTTACAGATGAGGGATCGACTTTTGTTACGCCGTCTGCCGTAACCAAATTAGCATAATCGGGTCTTACGTCCATAAGCGATGCAATGTCTTTGCGAGATTTTCCCACCGCATATGATTGGAACCATTCTCCCACCTGGTAAAACAGCAACACTGCGCACGCCTCGTCGAAACCTTCCACCTCTTGCCCTGTAAATCCTCGGGAAATAGCGAGCGCAAACGCTCCGAGCGTTGCGATAACCATCAAAAAGTTTTCGTCGAAAACCTGACCGTGAGCAATATTTACCGCAGCTTTTCGAAGTACGTCATAGCCGATGTATACATATACGCCGAGGAACAATCCGAACGCAAGCGTCCATCCGTATTTGCCGTCTATAACCGTCGCCAGATTTTTATCGAACGCAAGCGGTAAAATCACCTTATCGGCAAGCATCAGCAGTAAAAAAGCGCTCAAAGCGATTATTATTCGCTTTAGTTTCTTTTTCAGCTTTTTACTCATATCAATCCTCCATCTCAAAATCCGGCTCTACTTTCCTTGCCGCCTTTTTGATATTCTTCATTATCTTTTCGCTGTCCTCGTCCTGAATGTCAAGCGACATCTTTTGAGTTATAAAGTTTATGTTGCATGCGTTAACTCCGTTTAACTTACATATTGCGTCCTGACACTTTTGAGCGCAAACTGCGCAGTCGATTTCGATGTTTACCGTCTTTTTCATTTTTATTTTTTCTCCTAAATAGTCGTTTTAATAGAATTTCGTAAAGTTATTTTACTCTTTTATGTGCATAAGTGCGCATTCGTAAATTTTGGACACATGGTCATCGTCAAGCGAATAAATGACTTCTTTGCCTTTTTTTCGCGCTTTAACCAATTTCGCCTGTCTTAACACTCGAAGCTGATGCGATATCGCAGACTGGTTCATGTTCAGACACGAACAAATATCGCAAACACACAACTCGCTCAGTTCCAAACAACTGAGTATCTTTGTCCTCGTCGAATCTCCGAATATCTTAAAAAGCTCCGCAAGTTCGAAAACGGTTTCTTCATCCGGCATTTTTTCTTTAATCTCGCTGACTACGTCATCGTGAACGCATTCGTTTTCACACACCAACTCTCGCATGTATTCGTCCTCCCTTTTTTTGGCTCAGCATTCTCATCGGCTTTCGCATCATTCAAACATAAGCAACAAATGAACATTTATTCATTCGTTCATAGTATACTGCTTATACTTGCGCTTGTCAAGCTTTTTCCCATAAAAATACAAAAAAAATTGCCACCGCAAAAATGCTTGCGATGACAAAATAAAATTGCTTTTATCTATATGGCAATCGCTATAAAAGCTTTATCCGAAACGTATAATTATTCTTCTTCCTCTACTCCGTCGGTAAGCTCTTCAAACGTAACTCCCAAAACTTTTAGCATTTTAATTACGTTATAGAGCGACGGTTCGATTTTATTGGTTTCCCATTCGCTGACACGCTGCTGCGTCGTGCCCATGCGCTCCGCAAACTGCTTTTGATTAAGCATGTTATACTTTCTGAGCATTTTGATATTTTCGCCTATCTTCATACACGAATAATACCCTAATAACAGTGTATTATACTTGACTTACACTAAATTTAGTGTTAAATTGTGATGAGTACCTATGGGCACGGAGGCGTTATGCGCAATAAAGAAAAAAAACTACTTTCGGAAATAGAACTGCTCATCGCCGAAAATAAAAGCCTGAAGCGCAACGATGTTTTCGGCTCAATAGATATAGACGAAAGCGAAAAAACGCTGGCAGAAATATTGGAATCGGAATGCAAAAAAAGCAATAAAAACGACTCAAAGTCATAGCGGCTTTCCCAAAAGCTCAACTTTATCTTTCGAATTCCACTTTATATGCGCCTGCGACTCGTTTACACTCGATGCATGCCGCATTTTGCAACGAAAATTCTTTGTCGGGATAAACGTTTTTACATTCTTCTAAAAACAGCGGCACCGATCTACCTGCGCCTTTTCCGTTTGTGCCGTCTTCCGTTTTCCATAAAAATTCACAGTCGCAAAATTCTTTATTTACGGTAATAATCTCATTGGGACGCAGCGTAACTTCGCCTTTTTTCGATAAAATAATATTCGCCGTTATCTTTTTCCGCAGGGCAACCGCCTTTTGCCCCGGTGGGCGCAGAGCGGATTTTCAGCAAATCCGCTCTATCGTAACTGCTCCGTTATCCCGAATTATACCTTTTTCCGTATCAAAACATGCAATGTTCAACCAGCCTCTGACTCCGGCTTTTTCTACGGCGGTATTAAATTCGACTTCGGCTTTTTCGCCGTCGTTTATTATTTCGCAGTTTATTCTCAGCGCCGGTCTTAACAAAACGAAGGAACCCGGCAAAATCGCACTTATTCGATCCTGTTCCGCTTCGTAAGCCATTACATTTCGTAAGCCGTTACATATTGTTCTCCTAATACAAAAGCCGCATCAAAAAAACATCCGATGCGGCTAATATTTATTGTTGATTTTTTTTGTTTGACGCAGAGCGATATTTTTGTACGCTAAGCGACACCGTACGTAATTCGTTAGCCACGGCATCACTGATTTCGCTCTTTGGCAAACAATAGTCTTTACCGAACGTATCTCTCATCTTAAAAAAAGTTTTGTCTTCTCTCAGCATGGATATTTCTCCTTTTCCCACACTTACGGTATGACCTTCTTCGTCGGTATAAATAGTATACTCCCACGCACCGCTTTCTCCGTTTTTGGATAAATCTACGGTTACTCTTCCTTTGAGTCCTTTATTGATAGTGCGAGTAAGTCCGACTATGGGCGATATTATTACGCCTATAATACCCAAAGCATAACAAACGTAACTCAGGATTCGATCCATATTTGTAATAACTCGATTATATTCCCAAAACGCATAGTAAAACGAAAACAGTATAAGGCACAAAGAAACGACGAGCGTAATCAAAAAAATTTTCAGCTTTCGATTCAATACGTCCTTTTTCTTGCCTTTATATTTGCTATCGAATTGCACTCTTATAAAATCGTCCATATACTCTTTATACAACAATACACGCTCAAAGTCAACAAAACTCCGCTATTTTTTTCGATGCAGGTAAGAGTAAGCGGTATTTGCAGCAAAGTGATTAGCTTGCAACTCCGGCGTAAGTTTATCTAATCCCGTAGACGCCGGATACATCATAAATCTGAACGGATTCGGTCCAGCCGTGTAATATACGAAACGAGTTCTGCTTTCATCGACGAAATGTTCCACCCCGACTTCGTACCGTTTGAGCGAAGTGACAGATGAAATGCCGTTTAAACCGCTGTCGTCAACGATAGAATAATTTTTACCGCCTCCGTAAAATGCAATTGCGCCGTTTGCCCATTTTACACCGTTATAATCCGTAAGCAGTTCGGCTGCGGAAGAATCTACCGAAGAGAACCGAGTAAGAAGTTTGGATACGTTAAGGTCAAGACCGATAAGAGATATCATGGTTTGACTGCCCGTAACCAATGTCGAACTGTCCACTTTTGTTACGTCCTTCCAGTCGTAAAATCTGACGTCGCCTATAAGATTCACCTTTGCAGGGTAACTCGTACCAGAGATTCCGCCCCAACCCAACTTTGTGCCGAATTCGTAAGTAAGCGCATCGTTTCCTCGACCGTAATCCCATCCGTGCAAACATAATCCGCCGAACATCGCATCCATACCGATACAAAACAGCCCGCTTTTTGCAAACGCCGTATCTTGCACGTTTACGTTAGTAAGGACGTAATTTTCGTAAAAATAATCGTCGTAATCTTTTGCTTCGTTACCTACCTGATAGTTGTTTCCGTTCTTATCGGTAAAATAAGGAGCTGCATCGTCATAATACTTCTTAGCGGATTCCACGCTCGGAAGAGGCGTCGGTTGCATGGTATTTAAATACTTAACTCCGCTATTATACTCGGTAAAAGGCACCCGCTTGATCCGATTTGTACCGACCTTCAACAAGAACTCTCTTCCGTAACTTAAAATACAATTTTTGATAGTTACGTTAGTCTTGCCGTAGCCTTCGGCAGTCCTGCCTTCTCCGCTTCTTTTGGCGGTATCGGCACTTTCGCCGTATATGCGCATTACCGTTCTTCCGTTATTTATTTTACTATACGATATTACGAAATCGTTACCTATAACCTCCAAAACGGTACCCGTATTGTCCAAATTCCCGAGGTTAGCTTCGGTTGCGCCTTCATCCGTAAGCGACTTATCCGCACATCCTTTAAGCTCAACGTTATCCAGCGTAATGCCGTCTTTTTTTACTACAAAACACATATTGTCTTGCGACTTAATATATACGTTAGACGCATCGGTAGACGCATTCTTTTGATAGAGATATCTGACCAAATCTATCGGACCGTTAAATACCGGATTGCTCTTAAGTCCGCCGTTTCTAGTGATGTAATCCGCACATATAAAATGCCCGTTGCCGTATACGGAAGCGGCTATTTCCATAGCGTAGT
>ULNQ01043086.1_pt1 | contig 13349 bp, 8 predicted proteins | sample 1951951 | NCBI WGS metagenome assembly ULNQ01 (sample SAMEA4835580, study PRJEB28245) | human gut metagenome | biome: gut microbiome; material: fecal sample | place: Denmark | collected 2008
AGGCTGCCGGTGTAAGCTATGTAAGTCTGGATGAGCTTTTGGCTGCCAGCGATTTTGTCAGCCTGCATGTGCCGCTGACGGACGCAACCCGCGGACTGATTAACGCCGAGGCTATTGCCAAGATGAAGCCGACTGCCGTACTACTGAATACTGCGCGCGGTCCTGTTGTGGACAGCGAGGCACTGGCACAGGCGCTGAACGAAGGAAGATTGGCGGGCGCAGGCATTGATGTGTTTGAGGGCGAGCCGCCGATTGCACCGGAGCATCCGCTGTGCCATGCGAAGAACACCGTGCTGACACCGCACGTGGCCTTCGCCAGCGCCGAAGCACTGGCTGCACGTGCTGACATCGTCTTTGCCAACATCGAAAAATGGCTGGCAGGAGCACCGCAGAACGTAATTAAGTAAAAACACTATGAAAAGGCTCAATAATTTATATTATTCCAAGAGAATAAAAGAGCTTTTGGCAGAGTTGCAGACAGCGGGAACAACGCTGGTTGTTGCTCCCATGGGCTACGGCAAAACACTGGCAGTGCAGTACTTTTTGCAGGAGCAGGAGCGCTGCGGCAAAAAGGTACTGCGCCAGAGTATTTACGGCGCCGGTGCCGAGGCCTTCTGGCAGGGAGTGTGCCACAGCTGGCAGGGTACGGAGCTGGGCGCTGCGCTGCTGCAGCAGTCTTTACCTGCCGATGCCAACGCCAAAACGCTGGTACTGGAGCTGTTCCGTCAGCTGCTGCCGCAGGAGCCTGTCTATTGGTTTATAGATGATTTGCATCTGCTGGAGAGCAGCGAGGCGATTGATTTTCTCTTTGCTCTGAGCAAGGCAGGCTTTGCTGATTTGCACCTGCTGCTGGTAAGCAGAGGGCAGATTTTTGACGGCAGCCGTCTGCTGGAGCTGGGACGTAAGGTCTTTTGCCTTGATAAGCATGACCTGGCGCTGCAGCGTGACGAGCTGGCGGAATACAGCAGCAGATGCGGCCTGCAGCTTACGGCACAGCAGCTGGATGCTTTGCATGAGGCCTGCGAGGGCTGGTTTTCCGTTACCTATCTTAATTTTTTGAACTACGACAGGTATCAGCGCTTTTGCCTTGATACAGGCAGCGTTTATGAGATGATAGCCAATGTACTGCTGCGGCCGCTGCCGTCGGAGCAGCAGCGCTTGCTGTTGCTTATGGGGCAGCCGGAGGAATTTACGCCGGAGCAGGTGGCCTTTGCCTACGGCACAAGCTGCAGAGAGTCTGTAAGCAGGCTGCTGGAATGCAACGCCTTTATTATCAGGCTGGCCAACGGCAGACTGCGGTGTCACCATATGCTGAAGCAGGCAACGCGCCATGCCTTCGGCCTGCTGCCGGAGGCTGAGCAGCAAATGTACTTCCGTCGCCTGGGACAATGGTACGCACAGCAGAGGGAGTACGAGGAAGCGCTGGACTGGCTGTACCGCGGCTGTGATTTTGTCGGTCTGCTGGCTGCAGTGCAGCAGCTGCGCGACTGGTCGATGCGCCCGCAGCACAGGCAGCATCTTTTCGACTGGCTGCGCGAATGTCCGCCGGAAATATTGTGGCAGTATCCGCAGGCGGTGCTGATTATTATGCGGCGCATGTTTTCGCTGAACATGGTGCCGGAAATGCTGCAGGTTAAGGAATGGTACGTGACGGCGTTGGAGCGCAATACTGCCCTCAGCCAGCGCGAGCGCGATAATTATTACGGCGAGCTGGAGGTTATTCTGAGCTTTTTGGCCTTCAACAGCATCACCGGTATGAGCGAGCATCACAGGCGTGCCTACAAGCTGCTGAGCGGCGCTCCGCAGACGCTCAGCAAGCAGGGCATCTGGACCTTCGGCGCGCCCAGTGTTCTGGGGCTGTATTTGCGCACGGGCTGCAGTCTGCGGCAGACGGTGGAGGATATGCAGGAATGCATGCCGCCGTACTATCTGCTGAGCGGCTGGCACGGTGCCGGAGCTGCCGAGCTGACGGAGGCGGAAGCACTTTTGCTGCAGGGACGCATTGACGAAATGGATATGCCTCTGCAGAAGGCGTATTATCAGGCGGAAAAGCATGGGCAGGAGTGTATTACCATCTGCTGTGATTTTCTGGAGATGCAGCGCGATCTTTTCCGCGGCGTTTACAGCAGTAAGGCAGAGGCCTACAGCCGCCATCAGTGGCAGCTGCAGCCTTGGAAGCAGAGCATGCTGCTGAATACTGCCGATATGTGCGCCGGCTTTTACTATGCATTGCTGGGCAAGCCGGAATATATCCCAAGCTGGCTGACGGACGGAAACGGACAGCAGCCTTCGGTGCTTTATCCTGCGCGTCCCTGCCGCAACTATATCAGTGCCCAGTGCCTGCTGGCACAAGGGCAGTATACGGAGCTTTTGGTGCGCTGGTCCGACTGGGAGCAGGAATGCCGTCCCTACAGTAATTTTTTGTGCCTGCTGTATTTGCAGGTGCAAAGAGCGGCGGCCTTTGCAGGCAGAGGCGATGTAACGAGCTGTCGTGCCTCGCTGAAGCAGGCGCTGGCAATGGCTGAGGCGGATAAGCTTGTGCTGCCGTTGGCACAGAACATAGCGCTGCTGCGTCCTTATCTGGAGCAGGAGCTGCAAGGTGAATTTTCAGCAGCGGCGGCAGCGGCGCTGCACCTGGGGCAGCAGCTGGAGGCGGGCCGGGGACAGATTATGTCCGCACGCTTTGCCGAAGCAGGCCTGCAGGAGCTGACGGAGCAGGAGCTGCAGATAGCGCAGCTGGCGGCGGCACGCCATACGAACAGGGAGATTGCGCAAAGGTTGTCGCTGTCGGAGGGGACGATTAAGCAATATCTCAACAAAATTTTTGCCAAGCTGCAGATTGATGCGGCTGCCAAAAATAAAAGACATCAGCTGGAGCGCTTTTTCCCCAACTCTTAACTAAAGGTTACTTATAGTTAATATTGACCCGGTATATACTGTAAATGAAGAAGTATATGCCGGGTCTTTTTATATCCGGCGGTTAGGAGGCGGAAAAATGAAACGGCTGAAGGTTGTGCTCGGGGCGTGCCTGGCGATGCTCGTGGCTTTTACGGCATTGGCGTGGGCGGCGACGCAGTACAAAACAACTATTAAGGTAAACGGCACCAAGCTGAACGTGCAGCGCTATGTAGAGGGCAAGGGGCCTATGAAGGATAAGGCGGTGCTGCTCAACAAGGATAATAAGGTTGTTGTGCGCTGGAAGCAGCGCGAGCTGAAAAAATGGTACTATGACGGTGATAAATATTTCCGCTTTGTACCCTACAGCTATGATATGAAAAACCTGAAGCCCGGCAGATATCGCTTGGTAACGACCAGCAGCTTCGGCAAGGGCGGTGCGGTTAAAAAGACCGTCAACATCAGCTACAAGCCGCAGAGCAAGATGCAGTTCCGTGCGTCCAAGATTATCCGCAAGGGCAACGGCGATGTTTACCAGCGCCTGTATTTCAAAAAGAATAATTCCATGGGCAAGACCTGCTATGCCCAGATTTTCAATAAAAATAACAAGCTGGTCTACAGCACGAAATATAAGGCAAGAAATGCCAATCAGGATTTTGCCTTCAGCTGGAACGGCTGGGCGATCGGCAACAGCGGCAAAAAATGTGCTAAGGGTGTATATACAGTGAAGTATTGGATGGATGGCGTTAATCCCAAAACTGCCATATTCCGTCTGAGCATTTGAGGAGGGGAGCATAATGAAAGAAAAAATGATGCGTATTATCGTAGCTGTTATGCTTACCCTGCTGCTGTGCAGCCTGACGCTGCTGGCAGGCGCCGCCTCCAAAAATGACTGGAAGAATACGGCAGGCTGCTATGTGTGGACCGAAAGCAGCCAGTATAATAACGGCGTGCTGAATATCAAGCCCTTGGGCGATGATAAATACCTTTATGAGCTGAAGGTTATGCGCGGCAGTGAGGAGGAGGACAGTGCGGAGGATTTCGTTACTGCCGGCGTTTTTGAAATTAATGAAGACGGCGACGGTATTGCCGAGGTGGATTACAAAAATAATGATACGGTGGAGCTGCGCTTCGTACTGAAGGACAAGAGCATTACCGCCTATCAGGACGGACCGCTGCCGCTTGATGTTCAGGGTGAATACAGATTTAACGAGGACAGCTTTGATGTATCCGAGGCTGCTGCCGCCGCGCTGCTTGCCGGCCTGCCGGAAAAGCAGACGGGCTTGCCGGAGGATGTTGATGATTATAAGCTGCTCTATGCGGAGGAGCCTGTGGACGGCTGGTTCTACCAGCTGACGGCGCTGGATGATGAGGGCGAGGTTATTGCCAAATTTTTGGTAGCTGCCGATTTGAGCGCTGTGTACCGCAACGATAAAGAGGATGAGGTAAGCCTTATTTACGGTGACCCGATCAATATGCTGGCTGCCAAAAGAGCACCGCTTGTAGAGGAGGATGAGCTGGAAGGTCCTGCAATCGAAAGCGGCGAGCTGGAGGGCGACGAGGATGCCCCCGACCTGCCTGCAACCGCAGCTTCCGAGCTTAGCCCGCTGGTGACGGTGGCTCCGGAGGAGGCCAGCCTGAAGGTGGGCGAGCGTACACGCATAGTTGCTTCGCTGCCGGGCTGCGTAGGCTATAATGTAACTGATTTGCGTTCTTCCAATAGTGATATAGTGAAGGTGGACGGCGATGTGCAGCTTTTGGCTGTGAAGCCGGGAAATGCGACGATTACCGGCAAGCTGCTGTTGGAAAAGGGAGAAAAGGCCTTTATGACGCAGATTACTGCCTATGAGCCGAAGCTGGAGGCTCCGAATCTGCCGGCGCACTTGGAAATAGACGAGGCGCTGAAGCTGGAGGCCTACGTTGTGGGCGAGGCTGACGGCGTGACACCGGAGTGGAGCGTGAGCGATGAAAAAATTGCCGTTATCGAAGATGGCAAGCTGATCGGCAAGGCTGACGGCGTTGTTACTGTTACGGCAGTCCACGGCGAGATGAAGAGCCAATGGCCGGTGGCTGTGGGCACTGCGGAGCTGCCTGCTGCCGAGGATGAGGAAGAAAATGAGGATGACGGCTTTGGCTGGCTGACGATTATCGGCGGCGTTATTATCATCGGTGGTGCTGCCTTCTTTTTCCTGCGCAGAAAACGCAAATGATAAGCTGATGCTGTAAAGCGGTATGCTTACCGAAAAAATAATATGAAGCATCGGAGGCTGACCTGTGTCAGCCTCCTTGGTGCGCCTGCGGCGATACTGTTGTTTGTGACTGCAGGCGTATTTTTTGTGTGTGCGGGTATATGCTGTTACGTCCGTTTTTGCCTGCCTAAGCGTCCTTACCGTTGCCAACAGGCGCGGAAAATCACAGTTATTTTACACTCTGACAATGTTTCACAAAATCTCTGTAAAAAAAGTAACAAAAAGTTTTCAGTTGGACGTTACAAATGGCGAAAAATCTAGTATAATAATATTAAAGTGTACTATACTTTACAAAATCTCTGAGATCTCAAACTGGCGCCAAATCAATCAAAGTAAAATGAGGTAGAATAGTAGAAATGTTTTTTGATTCATATGAGACACCAGTCTTCAGACCTCCAAGTGAGGCACGCAGCTTTATTTTGCGCGTTACGCGCGGCTGCGCACATAATAAATGCACCTACTGCAACATGTACAGAGGTGTTCCCTTTCAGATTTTAAAGGATGAAGAAATTTCCCGTCAGATTGCACTGGCGGCACATTACGGCAAGAACAAGGTACGCCGTGTCTTTTTGGCGGACGGCGATGCTTTGGTGCTGCCTACAGCCAAGCTGCTGAAAATTCTGCAGGTGCTGCGCGAGCAGTTTCCGCATCTGCAGCGCGTTGCCAGCTATGCTGCGCCCAAGGATATCCTGCGCAAGAGCGAGGAGGAGCTGCGCCAGCTGAAGGAAGCAGGCCTGAAGCTTTTGTATTACGGCATGGAAACAGGCGACGATGCTACGCTGAAGGCTGTCAACAAGGGTGTTGATGCCGAGCAGGCGGTAGAAGCGGGACGCAGAGTTACTGCCAGCGGCATGAAGCTTTCCATGATGATTATTCTGGGCCTGGCAGGTGCAGAGGGCAGCGAACGCCACGCACTGGCAACTGCTAAGGCGATTAATATTATCAAGCCGACGCATTTGAGCGCGCTCTGCCTGATGCTGTACCGCGGCAGCGAGCTGCTGGAGCAGTACGAGGCAGGCAAATTCAATCCGCTTTCACCGGCAGGACTGATGCGCGAGCTGAAGCTGATAATAGAAAATATAGATTTACCTGCGGACAGGCACTGCCTTTTCCGCAGCAACCATGTATCGAACTACGTTCAGCTGGCAGCAACGCTGCCGCATGACAAGCAGCGTCTGCTGCGCGATATAGATTACAGTATTGCTCAGCTGAGCAAGCTGAAAAGCTGGGACGTATATAACTACAATTAATTTTTAATTTTGCATTTGAGCGGGGCTGATGAAGATGAAAAAGAAGCTGCCTTCTGTGCTGACCGTAATCATGCTGGCCTGCAGCCTGCCATGGCAGGCACAGGCAGCAGCGCCTATTGTCAGCAACAAACCGCATAAGGCACCGGTGGCAACGCCGCCGGCCGTAAGCGAGGCGCAGCCTGTGAAGGCGGTGCCGGAGCCTGCTGCCGTCAAGGCCGATACCGCAGCCAAGCCTGCTGCCGCAGTGAAGGCATCCAAGCAGGCGAAGCCTGAGAAAAAGGCGAAGAAAACCGCTGCTAAAAAGTCTAAAAAAACTAAGGACAAACAGCAGTCCAAGGTGCAGGTGCAGCAAAGCAATTGGCGCCTGAAGGTGGCACAGCAAAAGCTGCAGGTGCTGGGCTTCAGTGACGAGCGCCCCAGCGGACGCATGACGGAGGCTACCAGCACTGCGCTGAAAAGCTTCCAGAAGCAGCACAAGCTGAAGGCGGACGGTGAGCTGAATGATGCAACCTATCATAAGCTGACCTGGGAGGCCTTTGCCAAGGAGGGCATCCCCAAGGTTAAGGGCAAGGAAATCGTCAGCCGTGCTGCCAAATACAAGGGTGTTCCCTATGTGTTCGGTGGGACCACGACCAAGGGCTTTGACTGCTCTGGTTACGTGCAGTATGTGTTTAAGGACTGCAAGGCCAAGCTGCCGCGACTGGCAGACGAGCAGGCGTTACAGGGGATTTTTGTAACGCAGAAGCAGCTGCGGCCCGGTGATTTGGTATTCTTTACAACCTACGCCGCGGGCGCGTCGCATGTGGGTATTTATGCCGGTGACGGACAATTTTGGAGTGCATCCTCGTCCAAGGGTGTAATCCTTTCGTCGCTGAAGGACGATTACTGGAAACAACGCTATTATGGAGCACGCCGGGTGTTGATTACGAACGGCGAGGTTTATAAATAAAAGTTCTGCTGACGGCAGCCGACTGCCGGACAGCTGGGGAGGGTATAAAACATGATTCGTGAGAGAAGAAATAAGGACAAGCTGGCTGCTTATTACAGAAAGTTTATGGAAGAGGGCATTGTTGACCCCAACGTGCATCCGTGGGTTGCAGACAGCTGGCAGCGTTGCCGTGCTATGCATCTGCCGCACGAAACCATGCCCAAAATCAACAAGCTGAGCCGCGAGGAAATTATCGCGCACCAAAAGACGCATGAGTTCATCGTAAAATACGTTGACGGTCTTTATGAGCAAAGCAAGCAGCATTTCAATATCCATAACCTGAGCATGCTGCTGATTGATGAAAACGGTTATGTAATCAAAAACTATGCTATGCCGTTTTTCCAACGCATTATCGAGGATATTCAGGGTATGCGCGTTCTGGAGGAGGATGTTGGTACCTCCAGCATCAGCATTGCGCGCGAGCATAACGTGCCCTTTTTGATGTTCGGTCCGGAAATGTGGATTAAGGACAGTCATTCCGGCGATGCCTGCAGTGCGCCTATCTGCGTAAACGGCAAAATCCGCTATATTATTTCCTTCTTTTCCTTGGATCAGAACGATTTGCCCTATGATTTGCTTTTGAGCCTGCTGATGACGATGAAATATTCCATCGAGCAGCACCTGAACATGCTGGAGGCCTGGAGCATCAACCGCATTATGATGGAACAGCTGCCGGTAACCGTTTACTGGCTGGGCAAGGACGGCAGCGTGAAATACTGTAACGAAAACGGCCGCAAGCGTCTGGAAGGACATGAGCGTCTGGAGGACGTGTTCCTGAACTACGAGCATATTCCTATCAAAAAAGCGTTGCATGGCGTAGCAACACAGCGTCGTGAAATCACTTGGATTACCCAAGACAGAACCTTTGAGGATATTACCACCGTTATGCCTATTAAGGTTGGCAGCGAGGTAGAAAGTGCTTTGGTGCTTTCCATGTCCATTGAGGATTTGAAAACAACCATCGCCCATGCAACCGGTTACAGCAGCCGTTACAGCCTGTACAGCATGGTTGGTGAAACCAGCGAATTTTTGGCGCTGCAGCATAAGGCAAGCCGCGTTGCCCGCACCGACCACAACATCCTGCTGCAGGGCGAGCCCGGTACCGGCAAGCAGCGTTTGGCACACGGCATTCATCAGGCCAGCCCCCGCGCTGCCGCTCCGCTGATTGCGGTAAAATGCCACAACGCATCTATGGCAGAGCTGGAGGCCGAATTCTTCGGTACAAATGAGGACGGACAGCAGTCCGCAGGCAAGCTGGAGCTTGCTATCGGCGGTACGCTGTTCCTCGACGAGGTAGAAAAGCTGCCGCTCGAAATGGGCGACAAGCTGGCTGATGCGCTGACGCATGGCCTGCCTGCAACGGAAAAGGGCGGCAAGCCGCGTATGTTCGACGTGCGCGTAATCGCTGCCTGCGATTCTAACCTTAAGCGCCTGGCAGATAAGGGACTTTTCTCCCGTAATCTGTATGAGCTGGTGCTTGATACCACCATGCGCGTGCCGCCTCTGCGCGAGCGCGTAAAGGATATCGAGGTTATCGCTTCGCATATTCTGGTGGAAATGTCCGCACAGCACAACCTGCCGCAAAAACGCCTTTCTCCTGAGGCTGTTTCCCTGCTGCTGTCCTGCAGCTGGCCGGGTAACATCAAGCAGCTGCAGGGTGTTATCGAGCAGGCCTTCTTCCACACTCCCGGCAGCATCATCGAAGCAGAAAATATTAAGCTGCCCGGTGACAAAACCTTGGAGCGCTCCTGGAAGTATGACAAGGAAGCCTTTATTGCAGCTTGGAAATCCGCCGGCGGCAATATCAGTAAGCTGGCAACAATGCTTGATGTCAGCCGTGTAACCCTGTACCGTTATCTGAAGAAGTACGGCCTTGGACCGAAAGCAAAATAAAATTTAACCTGATTGCCCCTGAAGCAGGCTTGCCTGCTTTGGGGGCTTTTGCGTTTTGGCGGCGAGTTTGGCGCTGCGAGGCAATTTTAGAAGAGAAAAATGCAATATGTTGTAAAAATCTCTTGCAGAAATGGTGTTGATGGTGAATATTAGGAAGAAAAAGGCGAATTTAGAAGAGAAAAGTGCAGCATGTTGCAAAAATCTCTTGTAGAAACGGTGCTGAGACTGTGAAGGCAATGAAATAAAATTTAACGAAAAGAAAATGTGAGATGACGTAAATTTTCTTGAAAAATGTCGGCAGAACTTAATTGTGGATATAAAATGATGTCTTTGTGAAAACATATCTTGCAGAAAAATTTTTTCATTCGCATGCAGATGATTTTTCTATACTGTATCTTTTTGACAAATGTATGTATTTTACAATGCTTTGTGCCTTTTATTTGATTTTGTGCCGGGAAGAGAGCGTTAAGATATTAGCTTTTTCTCTAATATATTGCACAATACGGAAAAATGTCAAACTTATTATGTAAATAAAAAATAAATCATCAAGCGATATTATTGCGGAATGTAAAATTCTTAAACTATAAGGCCGAGAATACCGCTTGCTTCCTGCGGTAGGAGGTGCTATAATAAAAAACAAGATATCTGTGCTGAAAATAATTATTTGATTAATTAAAACAGAAGCGCCTCTTATCTTGATCATATATACTTAATGACATGTGGCTGACGATACAGCATGACAGTAAACGCTGAAAAATAAAGTGCAGTAAAGTTATTATGAAAACAAAATATCTTGCGAATAGCGCAAAGATACAGCTTTATTTAAAATAAAAAACATATTGTCGAGTAATAAAAAATGCTTCCTCGCGTGGATTAGGGCCACGTAATCAGATAAATATAAAAAATTTAGAGGAATGTAGAATGAACAAGGTATTCAAAGTAATTTGGAATGAAGCACGCAACGCTTATGTTGTTGTTTCGGAAATCGCGAAAAATCATGGCAGCAAAAGCTGCTCTACCAAAAAGCTGTTGGCAATGCTGATTGCAACGGGGGTGATGACCTGTGCAAGCTTTGACGTGCTGGCGGACGAGCCTAGTGCGGCTCAGACGACTCAGTCTCAATATGTTGCGTTTGCTCCTACAACATCTAGTTTTCCTGATGAATACGAACAGACCATTAATGGGCATAAGTATATCTATGATGTAGCCAATCAATATTGGGTGCGGGAAGGCTATATACTGGTGCTTGAACAAAATGCCAAATTGCATACACCGCTTTCCACTAATGGCAGGGCTGCTGATGTAGCATATACTGGTGGTGGTGATACAAGCAGCATTTTGCAATCAGTAACTTCGCTAGTTTCAGCAAGTGGTACAGTAACCAATATGGGCGAATCATTAAACAGTATTAATGCAAGTGCTTATGCAGGTGTAAGCCACAGTGGCGGAACAAAAGTTGCTGGTACTTGGAATTATATTATTGAGGATTCAAGCTGGAAAGATTCTGTTGCGCCTGGAAACTATAAATACGGTTATGTTGATTTAGTTGATTCAAAGTTACCTAAAGGCTTTAAAACAGCAGAGGATCCTAATACAGAGCTTACATGGAATGATACTAAGCAGTGTTATACTTATAAAGGAAACCCGGTAGATTACAGCAATATATACGTTATTGACGGCAAGATTGGTGTGTTTACTAATAAAGATGGCAGTAAGGTCTATACTGGCAACGTCTTTGGCAAAAATAATGAAGTTCTTATGACCGTAAAAGATGCTAATAACACATTCTATAGCTACTGGGCTTCCGAGGTTACCGACCCGAGCGCTACCATGCAATCTTATCGCATGGCTGATTACGAGAAAGATTTGTCTGTATTATTGGAAAATGAAAAAAGCTGTATCGTAACGATATTAAAGAAGTTACCATGACTACAGATGCTAATTCTGCAACTATCGGCCTGCTGAGAAATGGCGATACCGAAGCAGGTGCGCCTGTCACAGGTGCTATTACTGTTACCAGCGGTGGCGGCACTGAAGGCAGTGACACTTTCGTTAAGATTTCTAATGGTACAGCTAATCAGACCTTTGCTACCGGTTCTAAGGTAGAGGTAAACGGCCCTGCTGACGCAATTACAGGCATTAAGGTTAATGGTGTTGATTATACAATCAAACAGGGTTCTGGGGTAAAAGTTGAACAAGATGCAGCTAATAAAACTACTACCATTACTGTTGATGGCAATGCAACTACCATTACAGACACCGATACTACTTATACTGCAGGCGATGGCATCGAAATTAATGGTGGCAATGCAATTTCTGTCAGCAAAAATCTTATTGGCATGGAATCTATCCAAGGCGCAGGCGAAGGCAAGATTAGCTTTGACGGTGATAATGTTAAGGTTAACAATACTACCTTTGGCGAAAACAGTGTTGTAGTTGGCGTAGCAGACGATGGCAAGCATCCAGTAAGGATTGATGGTGAAACTGGAAGAATCACCGGCTTAGCTAATACAAAAGTTGGTTATACAGATTTCGCTAATGATAAAGGTACGGCTGCTACAGAAGGACAGCTGAAGCAAGTAATGGATGAGGGCTGGAAATTTACTACAGATAGTAATGAAAAAACTACTGTGAAGGTTGGCCCGGATGGCACAAATGATAATGCTGTTACCTTCAAAGGTGATGGTACTAATATCGCAGTAACTAATACTGGTAAAGATATTAAGGTAGCACTGAAGAAGGATTTGACTGTAGACAGCGTAAAAGCTGGCGACATCTTCATGGATAAAAACAAAGGCGTAGGCTACGTTGACAAGGCGTACATCACCAGCAGCGGTCTGAACGCAAATAACCAAAAGATTACCGGCGTAGCAGATGGCACTAATGACACCGATGCAGTCAACTTTGGTCAGTTGGACGCAACCAACAAAAAAGTAGATAATTTGACAACCGAAGTTGGTAAAGGCTGGACAGTAGCAGCAGATAACGGTACGGCAACTAAGGTAGGAGCTGGTGATACCGTAAAATTCAGCGGTGCTGACAATAATATCAAAGTAAGCAATGATGGTACTAATGTAAAGGTAGAGCTGAACAAAGAACTGACTGGTTTGAACAGCGTAACAACCAAAAATGCATACGTAACAGAGGTTAACGAAGGAGATAAGACTTCTGTAACCAACGTGAAGTTTGTAGAGGATAAAATTGCAGGCGTAACCCTTACTGCAGGCGATGGCATTTCTATCACCGACAAGAAGATTAATGTTAAACTGAAAGAGGGCGAGCAAAACCTGGTAGTTGATGATAAAGGTTTGTCTATGAATACTATCCTGAAGGGTATGGAGTCCATTGAAGGCACAGGTGGTATTATTAATCTTAAAGGTGATAATGTAACTGTCAACAATGCTGTATTCAACAAGGATGGCAGAATCCAAAATGTAGCAAACGGCATGGAAAATACCGATGCAGTAAACTATGGACAGCTGCAGAAAGTAAGCAGCGTAGCAAATGCAGGCTGGAACGTTTCTACTAACGGCGGTACTGCAACCAATGTAAAACCTGGAGATATCGTAGACTTTGCAGGCGAAGACAACATTGTTGTAAGTAACACTGGTAAAAACGTAGTTGTTAAGTTAGGCAAAGACCTGACAGGTCTGAACAGTGTAACCACCAACAATGCATATGTAACCAATGTTGATGCAATCAAAGGCAGTTCCGTAACTAACGTAGAGTATGTGAAGAACCAAATTACGGACGCAGCATTGAGCGCAGGTAATGGTATTTCCATCACCGATAAGAAGATTAACGTTAAGCTGAAAGATGGCGAGCAAAACCTCGTAGTTGACAGCAACGGCCTGTCACTGAGTACTGCTCTGACTGGCATTCAATCTATCACTGGTGTAGGAACTGGTGCAGGCAGCATTAGCTTTGCAGATGGCGCTATCAAGCTTAACAACAAGGTTACCATTGATAATACCGGCAAGATTACTGGCGTAGCAGCAGGCACTGCCGATACTGACGCAGTAAACGTAAGCCAATTGAACAATGTAAAAGCAGAAGCAGGTAAACATACTACAT
>ULNQ01039851.1_pt1 | contig 13327 bp, 8 predicted proteins | sample 1951951 | NCBI WGS metagenome assembly ULNQ01 (sample SAMEA4835580, study PRJEB28245) | human gut metagenome | biome: gut microbiome; material: fecal sample | place: Denmark | collected 2008
TATTTCAGTTGGGTTTTAGTTTTTCATTCAAGCTCACGGGATTGGAAAATACAACCCTCAGGCTTCTGTCCCGCATTATTTTTTAACAAATTGGAGGTAGCATTATGAAGAAAAAGTTTAGAGTAAGTAGTCTTATCAAAGGTATTGCAGTCGTATATTGTCTGGTTGGATTTGTTTTGTTTGTAGTTTGCATAGCAATCAGTGTGAGCCACGATATTTCACTGTATAGAAATTTTGAATCAGCAATATCTATTTACAACTACGGAACATTGCAAACTGCAGGTATAATATGTCAGATGATTGCTATTCTTTTTAGGACAGCACTGATTTACGGATTTGGTATTATTGTAAATATGGCAGAAGAGTACATTGACAGCCGAAAACATACGGATTAGATCACTGTGTGAATCTACGACAATTTAGCCAGTGCCACATATAGCTGGGATATTTTATACCATGTGGCATAATCGACGGTGCCGGTAACGGGCATGTTGAAGGTCTCCTGGAATTTGCTGACGGAAGCTGCTGTGTCCTTACCGTAGATTCCGTCAACAGTAAGAGGAGGTATGTTGCTGTAGGTACGGCGGATGAGGGAAAGCTGTTCCTGAATGGTGGTGACAGGAGGACCGTATGAACCGATTTCAAGGGTGTATCCGGGATATGAGACAGGGATGCCCTCGATTATTTCGGCAGTGTTTATATATATGTCGCTGCCGTAGTAATTACGAAGAATCTGGAGAGCGGTTTTGCCGTCATCCCCAAGAGACTTGGAACCCCACTGGCTGAGACCGCTGCAGGTAGTCCTTTTGCCGTCGCAGTATTGGGTGAGGATTGGCTGTTTGACATCGGGACGGGATACATAATTTGAGAAATATTCATCAACAACATTGGAGATGGTGTCGAAAATATTACGCTTATTAATCCACTTATGGTCAAAAGCGGTAGAAGATGTAATGGTAAAATAATAACCTTTATTGCGGTACCATTCGGTGTATACACGGTTCAGGGTAAAAGAAATAATGGCAATTACATTGGCTTTGATGGTTTCTCTGGGCCATGTAGGGTATATTTCACTGCTGGCAACATTTTTTATATAATCGGCAAATGGAACGTAGTAGTCCGTTGCTGTCGAGTCGGATGGTACACCGTCATGGACAACAATGGTTTCGGGTACCACAACACGGTCAAGAACAATTTCACCGGTGTTTTCAATGGGTTTTATCTCGGCCTCAGGAATTTTTGGAGGATAGTTGCCGATTAGCGTATTGGGACCAATGTTATAAATGCCGGGATTTTCCGTAAGAACAATATTTTGTATTGATAGTATTCCGGAAAAAATATTTGTACCGGTAATGGAAACCGGGGCAAAGCCCGGAGCAGAAGCTACAATATTATACATGGAGTAAGGTATGATAATGCCGGGAGTTTCGCTGATGCTCTGTGGTGGAGCCGGCAGTTCAATTTGTTCTGTCTGACCTATGGAATTGGTTTCTGCAACGTCAACTGGGTTTTCTTCATCCGTACCTTCGTAGATGCTGACGGTTGCATCAATGGGAATTCCTTCTTCATTCGTGATATTAACCTTTAAAAAGCCGGTTTCATCATTTTTATAAAGCATAATTTTAACCTTTCCGGATATTATAATTCATATTGCTGCGATGCAAAATTAATCGCAAATGACAGCATCGATGCTTACATGATATTATATGATGAAAAAAATATTTGTTGAGTACAATTTGCATCTTGAAATCAGCCGGATTTTATGGTAAAATTTCTACAATTTGAAGAAAAAAAGCGCTATCAGTATGTTTAGTTGTTTTTTTTTTGCCTAAATAAATAATACATGTGAAAGGTTTGAAGGTGTGAAGATGAAAGCATTTTTGATTCTAAGTGACGGAAATGTCTTTGAAGGTACAAGCATTGGAGCTGAGAGAGAAGTAATCAGTGAAATTGTTTTTAATACCTCAATGACAGGATATTTAGAGGTTCTTACAGATCCATCATATGCCGGACAGGCAGTAGTTATGACATATCCATTAATTGGCAATTATGGTATTTGCTATGCTGATGAGGAATCAGGCAGACCATGGCCTGACGGTTTTATTGTCCGAGAACTTTCACGTGTTCCAAGTAACTTCCGTAGTGAAGATTCTATACAAAATTTTCTTAAAGAAAATAACATTCCGGGTATTGCAGGTATTGATACCCGTGCTCTTACCAAGATTCTCAGGGAAAAGGGTACTATGAACGGAATGATTACCACTAATGAGAATTATAATCTTGATGAGATTCTCCCTAAATTAAAAGCATATACCACAGGCAAGGTTGTTGAAAAAGTAACCTGTGAAGAGAAATATGTACTTCCCGGTGATGGATTTAAGGTTGCACTTATGGATTTCGGTGCCAAGAGAAATATTGCAAGATCCCTTAATAAGAGAGGCTGTGAGGTAACTGTTTATCCTGCTTTAACCACAGCAGAAGAAATCCTTGCAGCTAATCCTGACGGAATAATGCTTTCTAACGGCCCGGGAGACCCTAAGGAATGTGTTTCCATTATTAAGGAAATCAAGAAATTATATGATTCGGATGTTCCTATTTTTGCAATTTGTCTCGGACATCAGCTTATGGCACTTGCCACAGGCGCTGATACACATAAGATGAAATACGGACACAGAGGAGCTAATCATCCGGTTAAGGATCTTCAGACCGGTAAGGTATATATCTCATCACAGAACCATGGATATGTTGTTGATATGGATACACTTGATGATAAGATTGCAAGACCTGCATTTATCAATGTTAATGACAAGACCAATGAAGGTCTTGAATATGTAGGCAAGAACATCTTTACAGTCCAGTTCCATCCGGAAGCCTGTGCAGGCCCTAAGGATTCGGATTATCTTTTTGACAGATTCATGAATATGATGAAGAAAGGCAGGGATTAATTATGCCAAAGAATAAAGACATAAAAAAAGTATTAGTAATCGGTTCAGGTCCTATTGTAATCGGTCAGGCTGCCGAATTTGACTATGCGGGAACACAGGCATGTCGTTCTCTTAAAGAAGAAGGCATGGAGGTTGTTCTTGTGAACTCTAACCCTGCCACAATCATGACTGATAAAAATATTGCTGATGAAGTCTACATTGAGCCATTGACAGTTAAGTCACTTGAGCAGATTATTCTCAAGGAGAAACCGGACAGTATTCTTCCTACACTCGGTGGACAGGCAGGTCTTAACCTTGCAATGGAAATTGCCGAGACAGGTTTCCTTGAAGAACATAATGTTAAATTAATCGGTACAACTGCTGAGACAATCAAGAAGGCAGAAGACAGACTTGAATTTAAGACAACAATGGAAAAAATCGGAGAGCCTTGTGCACCTTCTCTTGTTGTTGAGAACGTTGAAGACGGTATTGCTTTTGCCAACCAGATTGGTTACCCTGTAGTTCTCCGTCCGGCATATACACTCGGTGGAAGCGGCGGCGGTATTGCTAAGAACGAAGAAGAACTTATCGACATTCTTTCCAATGGTTTAAGATTAAGCCGTGTAGGCCAGGTACTTGTTGAAAGATGTATCGCAGGATGGAAGGAAATCGAATACGAAGTAATGCGTGATGCCAACGGAACCTGTATTACAGTATGTAATATGGAAAATATTGACCCTGTCGGAGTGCACACAGGTGACAGTATTGTAGTTGCACCTTCACAGACACTGTCTGATAAGGAATACCAGATGCTTCGTTCATCAGCTCTTAATATTATTGACGAACTTAAAATAACAGGCGGATGTAATGTACAGTTTGCACTTCATCCAACAAGTTTTGAATATTGCGTTATCGAAGTTAATCCTCGTGTAAGCCGTTCATCAGCCCTTGCTTCTAAAGCAACAGGTTATCCTATTGCCAAGGTTGCGGCTAAGATAGCACTCGGCTATAACCTTGATGAGATACCTAATGCAATTACACATAAGACATTTGCAAGTTTTGAGCCTGCTCTTGACTATTGCGTAGTTAAGATTCCAAGACTTCCTTTTGATAAATTTATTACTGCTTCAAGAAAGCTTACGACACAGATGAAGGCAACCGGTGAGGTCATGAGTATCTGCACTAACTTTGAAGGCGCACTTATGAAGGCTATCCGTTCACTTGAACAGCACGTTGATTCACTTATGAACGATGATTACTCATCATATTCTGATGATGATATTATAGAACTTCTTCACAACATTGATGATAAGCGTATGTATGTTGTTGCAGAGGCTTTAAGAAGAGGCATTTCTTACGATACAATCCATGATATTACCATGATTGATAAGTGGTTTATCGATAAATTCCACATTATCGTTGAAATGGAAAACCGCCTCAAGACAGAGAAACTTACCAAAGAACTTCTTGCTGAAGCAAAGAGAATTGAATTCCCTGACGTTGTTATCGGAAGACTTACAGGCAGGAAAGAAAAAGAAATTAAGGCTTTAAGGGATGAATATGGTATTCATGCGGCATTTAAGATGGTTGATACCTGTGCTGCCGAATTTGAGGCTTCAACACCTTACTACTATTCATGCTACAGCTCAGAAAATGAAGTTATTGAGACTAAGCCTGAGAAAAAAGTCCTCGTACTCGGTTCAGGTCCTATAAGAATCGGACAGGGTATCGAATTTGACTATTGTTCGGTTCACAGTACATGGGCATTCAAGGCTGAAGGATATGAGACAATCATTATCAATAATAACCCTGAAACAGTAAGTACCGACTTTGATATAGCTGACAAACTTTATTTTGAACCATTGACACCTGAGGATGTTGAAAGCATTGTTGAACTTGAACATCCGGACGGAGCTGTTGTACAGTTCGGTGGACAGACAGCCATTAAGCTCACAAAAGCATTAATGGAAATGGGCGTTCCAATCCTCGGTACAAGCGCAGAAGATGTTGATGCGGCAGAAGACAGAGAGCTTTTTGATGAGATTCTTGAACAGACAGGAATTCCAAGAGCAGCAGGAAAGACAGTCTTCACTACAGAAGAAGCTCTTGAGGCAGCTAATGAATTAGGTTATCCTGTTCTTGTAAGACCTTCCTATGTCCTTGGCGGACAGGGTATGCAGATTGCCATAAGCGACAAAGATATTGTTGAATTTATGGAAATCATTAACAGACAGGTTCAGGAACATCCAATCCTTGTTGATAAATACCTTATGGGTAAGGAAATTGAAGTTGATGCCGTTTGTGACGGAGAAGATATTTTAATCCCTGGTATTATGGAGCATATTGAAAGAGCCGGTATCCATTCAGGAGACAGTATTTCAGTATATCCTGCCCAGAGTATTTCACAGAAAATTGTGGATATGCTTGAAGATTATACAATTAAGCTTGCAAGAGCTTTACATGTAAAAGGTCTTATTAATATCCAGTTTATCGTATACAATGACCAGGTATATGTAATAGAGGTTAATCCACGTTCTTCAAGAACTGTTCCATATATAAGCAAAGTTACAGGTATTCCTATTGTAAAACTTGCTACACAGGTTATTATCGGTAATACAATCAAAGGTCTTGGCTATACACCCGGACTTCAGAAGAAAGCAGACTACATTGCTATCAAGATGCCTGTATTCTCATTTGAAAAGATTCGTGGCGCTGATATCAGCCTTGGACCGGAAATGAAATCGACAGGTGAATGTCTTGGTATAGCAAAAGATTTTAACGAAGCATTATACAAAGCCTTTGTAGGTGCAGGCGTTAATCTTCCAAAACATAAACAGATGATTATGACAGTTAATGACCATGAGCAGAAAGATGCTCTTTCGGTTGCAAAACGTTTTGCAGCTCTTGGATATACAATTTATGCGACAAGAGGTACAGCACGTTATTTCAATGAAAACGGCGTTGAGGCAATTAAGATCAATAAGGTTGAACAGGAATCACCAACACTTCTTGACCTTATTCTTGACCACAAGATTGACCTTGTTATCGATATACCTGAGAACGGTATTGAAAAGAGCCACGATGGTTTCATTATCAGAAGACATGCAATCGAGACCGGTGTAAACGTTCTTACATCACTTGATACAGCCAATGCATTGCTTACAAGTCTTGAATGTCAGGCAACACAGTCAATGACACCGATTGATATAGCAACAATTTAATTGTTATGGAATAATTAAGAATTTCTAATGACAGCTATGAGTTTATCTGGGATTACCGGAATCCTCTCATAGCTGTTTTAACGTTAAAATTTCTTTACAACCGTAAATATGAAAAGTATAATGGAACATAACCAACGGAGGAATAATTTTTATGAAAAAAATTTTAGACCAGATTACAGAAATAGTCGGAAATGCTTTTAAACAATGCGGCTATGATGATAAATACGGAAAGACAGGAATATCCAACAGACCTGATTTATGTGAATATCAGTGCAACGGAGCAATGGCAGCAGCAAAGGAATATAAGAAAGCACCATTTATGATTGGTGATGAAGTGGTTGCAATTTTACAGGACAACAGTGCCTTTGAGAAGGTTGAATGTATCAAACCGGGCTTTATCAACATGGTAATGAGCGCAGATTTTATAGGTGGTTATGTTCGTGCCATGGCTTTGGAGGATAAGTTTGGATGCGACTGTGAACCTAAGGACGAGACGGTATTTGTTGATTACGGCGGAGCCAATGTAGCCAAACCTCTTCATATCGGACATCTTCGTTCGGCAGTAATCGGCGAAAGTGTAAAAAGAATCTGCAAATTTGCAGGTTATAAGACAATAGGTGATGTTCATCTTGGCGACTGGGGTCTCCAGATGGGACTTATTATTACAGAACTCAAAGAACGTAAACCGGATTTACCATATTTTGATGATAATTTCACAGGTGAATATCCGGCGGAAGCGCCTTTTACAATATCAGAACTTGAGGAAATTTATCCGTGTGCCAGCGGCAAATCAAAAGAAGATGCCGAATATAAGAAATCGGCTCAGAATGCCACATATCTTTTACAGAACGGTCACAGAGGATACACAGCCCTCTGGAAACACATTATCAATGTGTCGGTTGCTGATTTGAAAAAAAATTATGACAACCTTAATGTCCATTTCGATTTATGGAAGGGTGAAAGTGATGCCCAGCCATATATTGCTGATATGGTTAAGGATATGGTAGACAGGGGGATAGCCCATGAAAGCCAGGGTGCCATTGTTGTAGACATAGCCGAGGAAAATGACAGCAGGGAGCTTCCTCCATGTATCATCCAGAAATCGGACGGAGCAGCCAATTACGAGACCTCCGACCTTGCGACACTTATCGAGAGGGAAAAATTATATGCACCTAAGTCATACATTTACCTTGCGGATAAGAGACAGGAACTTCACTATACACAGTTTTTCCGTGTGGCAAGAAAAGCAGGAATCGTATCTCCTGATACAGAACTTAAGTTCATCGGTTTCGGTACGATGAACGGCAGTGACGGCAAACCTTTCAAGACAAGACAGGGTGGTGTACTGCGTCTTGAATACCTCATAAAAGAAATTGAAGACAAGGTATACGAAAAAATCATGGCTAACCGTACCGTGGATGAGAGTGAAGCCAGAAATACAGCTAAGATGGTAGGACTTGCCGCATTAAAATATGGTGATTTGTCCAATCAGGCATCTAAGGATTATGTATTTGATATTGATCGTTTCACCTCTTTTGAGGGAGACACAGGTCCGTATATCCTTTACACAATTGTACGAATTAAATCTATTCTTAAAAAATATGAAAATGCAGGAGGCGTGGTGTCAGGTATCCATACTGCTAACCCTGAGAGCGAGAGCGAACGTTCACTTATGCTTGTGCTCACAGGCATGCAGGATATGATTAAGACAGCATATGAAGAAAGTGCACCTCACAAAATTTGTAAATTCATATATGATCTTTCCAATGCTTTTAACCATTTTTATCATGAAACAAAGATTCTTTCAGAAGAAGATGAAAATAAAAAGAAAGGTTATATTGCACTTATAAAACTTACAAAAGATGTGTTAGAGACATGTGTTGACTTGCTTGGTATCGAAGCACCGGAGAGAATGTAATGTCAAAAGCAAAGGATTTAACAACAGGAAAACCAATCAGCCTTATGATAAAATATGCAATCCCTGTGCTGATTGGCAATCTTGTACAGCAGATATATAATTTTGCCGACACAATTATTGTCGGACAATGTCTTGGAAACAGTACATTGGCTGCCGTAGGTAATACCGGGTCAATGTTTTTCCTTGTCAATGGGTTTGTTATAGGAATAACAAGCGGTTTTTCGGTCCATATAGCACAATGCTTTGGGGCAAAAGATTATGACAGGATGCGTAATTCCGTATGTAATGCCATTATGTTGTGGTCCGGAATCACATTGTTTATCACTTTACTTTCGGTGCTGATAACCAAGCCGGTTCTAAGGCTTATTAACACACCGGACGGTATTTTTGATATGTCCTATAATTATATCGTTATTATTTTTGCAGGAATAGCTGCACCTATGCTATACAATGCCGTTTCGTGTATACTAAGGGCTCTTGGTGACAGCAAAACCCCGCTTTATTTCCTAATTTTTTCAGCACTCCTTAACATCGGTCTGGATTTGCTTTTTATAGTCGTATTTAAGTGGGGCGTTGCAGGTGCCGCCATTGCTACAGTGCTTGCACAGCTTGTTGCCGGAATTGCGTGTATCGTATATATTTCCGTTAAGTTCCCTATTCTTCATATAAAGAAAGAAGATTTTAAAATTAATCCGGGAATTATAAAGACACACCTTACCATAGGACTTCCGATGGCGTTCCAGTTTTCGGTTACGGCAATCGGAACAATCATCCTACAGGGTGCCGTAAATGTATTTGGTGAGAATTACATTGCTGCTTTTACGGCTTCCAGTAAAACGGAACAGCTTATCATGCAGTTTGGCATATCGGGTGGCGTAACAGTTGCAAATTTTGTCGGTCAGAATGTAGGTGCCGGCAGATATGACAGGATTAAAAACGGAATATTGAAATGGAGTCTTTTTACGGTTGGAAGCGCAGTTTTATGTATGGGTGTTATTTTCATTTTCGGCAGACCAATCAGCCGGCTTTTCATAAAAGGCGGGGATGAATTAATACTTTCCTATGCAATGACTTATCTCCATATTTCAATGTTTTTCTATATCCCATTGTTCCAGATTTTTATTTTCAGAAATGCTCTTCAGGCAATGGGTAAGACAACAATGCCGTTACTTGCGGGATTTTTTGAACTTGGAGCAAGGTCTATAGTCGCATACACGCTTCCAAAAGCGATAGGTTTTTCCGGTGTATGTTTTGCCGGTCCGGTTGCATGGGTATGTGCTGCCGTACCGCTTATTATTACTTATATAATTTATATGAAAAAATTTAAGAAAAAAGGGTATTTTAATACTCAATTTAGTTGACAAATACCCCCTAAAAATCCGATAATAGAGGTAGCTTAATTTTGAGACTATTTGAACGGAGAGGGTCAGACATGAAAGATAAAGACAAACATGGAGTTGGTACTTTCGGTGCCATAGTATTAGGAGTTACGGCAGTTGCAACAGCAATTGTGGCAGTCAGCAAGAGCAAGAAGAAAAAGCAGAGTTTAAACAGTTTCCTGAAGGATGAACTTGTCAAACTTCCGCTTTTTAGTAAGAACGAATCCCACCACGCTAAGAAAAGCGCAGCAGACGAGGACGATATTTTTGTGGATGAGGACAACGAACCACAGAATGACAAAGCCACATCTTTTTACGATGAAGACATTTCTTACGAAGAAGATGAGGAATTCCAGTCAGTATCCAAGGCAAAGCCTATCGTGGATTTCAAACCAAAGCACGAAGAAGCAGAGAAACCTGCCGAGGAGCCGGAAGCAACAGAGGCACAGGATGCAGCCGGGGAGCCGGAAACAGCAGATGTGCAGGATGTAACTGAGGAGCCGGAAACAGCAGATGTGCAGGATGTAGCCGAGGAGCCGGAAGCAGCAGGTGTGCAGGATGTAGCTGAGGAGTCAGAAACAGCAGATGTGCAGGATGTAGCTGAGGAGCCGGAAGCAGAACCTGATGATACGTTTGTATTTGAGTCAGTGGTTGTTGGCAGGGAGTCAGTTAAAGACGAGCCTGTTGATATATCTGATAAGAAACTTGACAGGGAATTTATTGCAGAACCGGTTGATGCAGAACCGGTGAGAGATAATTTTGTATTAAATGATGAAGATTTTTCGGATGAAGTTCAGGAAATAGAAATCGATGATGTTACCGCTGAACCGGCAGTAGAAAAGGTTACAGAGCTTGAAAAAGAAGATGGTCCGGTATCAGCAGGTAAATATGATGATGTTAGTTCAGAAGCAGAAACCGCAAAAGAAACTTTTGTAGCTGCGGTTGAAACACCTGTAAGAGAAACTTTCTCCGATGTGGAATTTTTTGATGAAGAAGATGATACTGAAGAAGGCCTCCGCAACAACGAGTCATATTATGACTGGACTTATAATGTTGATGAGCATTACAGTGTAATAACTGATGGCACATGGGTATATTGTAAGTCAGATGATGTCCTCACAAGCGATTCTATCAACAAAAAAGGCGAAAGAGAGACAATCGATATAGCCGAAACTTTTAAAAACAGAATTAAGACAAAGGGATATTGCCTGTTGAAGTATATCGGAACGGACAGGGAGGTTATCGTACCTGATACTATCAATGGCAAACCGGTTGTAGCTGCACTTAACACATTTAGAAGCAATCAGATTGTTAAAAAAGTCATTCTCCCATCAACGATGCAGGGCTTGAGAAGGACTTTCTATAGCTGCTACCATCTTGACAGCATTACTTTTGCACCGGGAACCAATCTGGTATACGAATTGGATGCAATCATGTGTGGTAACAATGATATGGACAGCAATACAGAGGCAACAACGGTATACTGTTCACACACAATTGCTGAATATATAAAAGGTCACTACAGATTAGGATGTCCTGTTACATTTGTTGAAAAATAATAGTAAATTACAGAACTTTGGTTACGCATAGTTAAAAAGTGTAACCAAAGTTTTTTTATGTCATAAAGTTTGCGGTATGTGGGATGCAACATGGGGCAGGCGCAGGCATTGAGTGGGTTGCTGTCATTAAATGCGTGGGATGTGGGATGCAACACCCGTGCACCCACGCCCCGCCGGTTGTAAATCTCTACCCAAACAGCTCAAAATCGCTCAAAGTAAGTTCCCTTGCAGTTAAGTTAATTTTGCTGCCCGATGCAACTGTGAAATACACATCGGGTAGTAAGGCATCCTGATGGGTGAATAAGGATTTGGCAGGAGATTTACGGAGACTCTTGAATACGCCGTCACCGGAAAGTTTTGAAACAGCTTCCTTGTAAGTCCAGATACGGCAAAAGTCGGCCTCCGGAGCAGACGAAGACCGGATTGTATTCAATTCACCGGGAGAACAGATTTTGGCAAGCATTGAAGCAGGGACTTTGCGGACGGTTTCCACATCGATACCCACAGGGGATGAATCAAAAATACACATGACGGCTTTGCTGCAATGACTGATGTTGAAATAAATTTCAGGATGGCTTTTCAGGTAGGGTTTGCCATCCGATGAAATATCAAAATCAGGAGTGTCTGTCAGGCTGTATTCAGTGCGGTAGCCGTACAGGAAAAGAAGGTATGCAATTACGCAGGCAAGCCTGTCCTCAGGAAACTTATATTTTAGAGCACGCTTTAACCGCTCAGGTGGAAGAAGAGACATTAAACTGTCAAGCTGTCCTTTTGTTATATTTTTTAAATCCGTAAAATAATAAAGCATAACCTGTCCTTTTTAATAAAAAATACTGTAATCAGTATAAATATTTTATTTTTTTATTGCAACTTAATTTTACTTTGATATAATGTTATAGAAAACGGGGTGCCCTTGGAGGCTGAGATTATACCCATAACCTGATTTGGATAATGCCAACGTAGGGAGATATTTTGTTTTGACAGACAGACACTATCCTTATGTAGTTCTGTCTTTTATTTTACGGAAAGGTAAGCAAAGATATGAGAGAATATACAACACAGATGGATGCCGCTAGAAAAGGGATTGCAACGCCACAGATGAAAATTGTGGCAGAAAAAGAAAAAATGCAGCTTGAAGAGCTTATGGGATATATGGCAGAAGGTAAAGTTGTAATACCTGCCAATATTAACCATCAGTGTATCAATCCCGAAGGCGTAGGAAGTATGTTAAGAACCAAGATAAACGTCAACCTTGGCGTGTCAAGGGATTGCAAGGATTATGACATAGAGCTTCAGAAAGTAATGAGTGCCGTCAATATGGGAGCAGAGGCAATAATGGATTTGTCAAGCCATGGCAATACAGAGCCTTTCCGTAAAAAACTTACATCGGAATGTCCTGCAATGATAGGAACGGTGCCTGTTTATGACAGCGTAATCCATTACCAGAGGGATTTGTCCACACTAACAGCGGAAGATTTTATAGATGTTGTAAGACTTCATGCCCAAAACGGTGTGGATTTTGTGACACTCCATTGCGGAATAACAAGAAAAACAATCGACCAGATTAAGAACCATAAACGTAAAATGAATATCGTAAGCAGGGGTGGAAGCCTTGTATTTGCGTGGATGAGCATGACAGGTAATGAAAATCCGTTTTACGAATATTATGATGAGATTCTTGATATTTGTGAAGAATATGATGTGACAATTTCATTGGGAGATGCGTGCAGACCGGGTTGCCTTGCAGATGCAACGGATGTATGCCAGATTGAAGAACTTGTAAGACTTGGTGAACTTACAAAGAGAGCATGGGAGCATAATGTGCAGGTTATGGTTGAAGGACCGGGACACGTTCCTCTTGACCAGATTGCAGCCAATATGCAGGTTCAGAAGACGATATGTATGGGAGCTCCTTTTTATGTACTTGGACCACTTGTAACGGATATTGCACCGGGTTATGACCATATAACAGCGGCAATCGGAGGAGCTGTCGCAGCTATGAATGGAGCCGCATTTTTATGCTATGTAACACCTGCGGAACATCTTGCGCTTCCTAATGTGGAGGATGTAAAACAGGGCATTATCGCCTCTAAGATAGCAGCACATGCGGCAGATATAGCCAAGGGAATTAAGGGCGCAAGGGATATTGATGATAAAATGGCAGACGCAAGGCGTGTTCTTGACTGGGATGCTCAGTTTGAATGTGCGATAGACGGGGAAACGGCAAAAGCAATCAGAGACAGCCGTAAACCGGAGGATGACCACAGCGACACCTGCAGCATGTGCGGAAAGTTCTGTGCGGTAAGAAGCATGAATAAAGCACTTA
>ULNQ01015736.1_pt1 | contig 13275 bp, 11 predicted proteins | sample 1951951 | NCBI WGS metagenome assembly ULNQ01 (sample SAMEA4835580, study PRJEB28245) | human gut metagenome | biome: gut microbiome; material: fecal sample | place: Denmark | collected 2008
CCTGCCTGAATAACCGTTACGGGAACCATTGTTCCGTCTGCAAGGAACACCTGCGTCATTCCCAATTTCTTACCTATGATTGCTTTATTCATTGATAAAGTTCACCTCCGAGTATTTCTATAATGTTACAGTTTGATTTTGACGTCGATTCCGCTGGGCAGATCCAGTTTTGTAAGACTGTCGATGGTCTTGGAATTGGGACTGTAAATGTCAATCAAACGTTTGTAAGTGCGAAGTTCGAATTGTTCACGAGCGTCCTTGTACTTGTGCGTAGCACGCAACACCGTCACTATTTCCTTTTCGGTGGGAAGAGGAATGGGACCGGACACTTTACTGCCCATTTTCTTTGCCGCTTCCACTATCTTGTTGCAAGCGACATCCACAAGGTTGTGGTCGTAGGCTTTGAGTCTGATTCTGATTCTTTGGTTTGCCATTGTGTTTTACTCCTTTAATATTGTTTTATTCACCGAATTGCGTGTGCCGACAACACTTCCGTGTGTTTCACACTGCGACTTTTAATAAAGCAAATTTTCATTTGCTTGATTACGCATCGACGGTAGTTTGGCTGTTGATGCCACTTGACGCCTGAAGCAACAATTCGGCCACAAAACTCGAGGTTTTGTGTGGGTCGGCAGCAAGTTTTCTGTTGTCTCAGTAACCTTGCGCTTCAATCCCCTTTTTTCGCAGCGTAAAGATTTTACCACAAAAAACAAGGGGGTGTCAAACAATTTGACACCCTTTTTTGAGGTATTTTGATGATTTTTTGAATTTTTTCCCGATATGAACAAATTTCCCATGCTGTATCAAATTGCTCCGAACAAAAGCATTGCAACAAAGCAGATACCGCACAAAATAAGCAGGCAAGGCAAAATGATTACCAAAAACGCCGAAACAAACATTGCAAACCTGTCGTGTTTTTCGAGATTTTCCGACTGCATGTTTTCCTTGAATTCCTTTTCCTTTTCAGGATCGGGTTTTTTGACTATCTTGAAAAATTTCATTCGGTCTTGCACTCCTTAACACGTCACTTCTCGGAAGAAGCAGACTGTGAATTGTTCTTTGAGTTGTCCTTTTCCGGTTGTTCGACACGGTTAAGTCTCTTTTCGGTAGTAACTTCAAACAGGTACTTTCCGTTTTCCACTTTCTTTTCAAGTCTGTGACAAGCCACAAAGTGCCCCGGTTTAACCTCTACCAACGGCGGCGGTACACGTTTGCATTCCTCACAAGCCATGTAACAGCGTGTGTGGAACTTACACCCGTCAGGCGGACGTATCGGGCTGGGAATATTCCCTTCAAGCAAAATGCGTTCTTTGTCCAAACTGTTCGGGTCGGTAGTAGGAATACTGGACAGCAACGCCAACGTGTATGGATGACGCGGATCGTTGAAAAGTTCCTCTGCAGAGGCATATTCCACAATGTTGCCCAAATACATTACTATGATTTTGTCGGAGATGAAACGCACTACAGACAAGTCATGAGAAATAAACAGGTAGGTGAGATGTTCCTTTTCCTTCAAATCCTGCAACAGATTGATTATCTGCGACTGAATGGAAACGTCCAAAGCGGAAACGCATTCGTCGCAGACAACGAATTTGGGCTGAACCGCCAAAGCACGTGCTATGCAAATACGCTGACGTTGTCCGCCGCTGAATTGGTGCGGATATCTGTGCAACATATAGTCCTGCAATCCGCACTCGTCCATTATTTTCAAAATGTACTGTTTCATGGCATCGGTGCCGTGTGTGAACATTTTGTGAGTAACTAAACCTTCTTCTATTATCTGACCGACGGTCATTCGAGGGTTCAATGAAGAGTACGGGTCTTGGAAAATTATTTGCAAATCACGGCGCAGGTGGCGCATTTCGTTGTAGCGCAAGCGAGAAAGGTCTATGCCGGAATCCAACAATTTTTCATACTTTTGAAATTCTTCGTTGTCGGCAAAGCGTTGTTTTTCGGCAATAAGTTTTTCACGCAACGTCTTGCGCAACTCATTTTTTTTCGCAAGTTCACCTTGCAAAATTTCTATTTTCTGATTGAGTGCGTCACGGCGTTTTTGCAAAGATTGCTTCTGCTTGGCATTCTCGCTCTTTTGCAATTTCTCCGTTATTAAAGAAATTTTATTTTCGATATCTCTTATCAAAGATTTAGTGCGAGTAATGTCCACATGGTTTGCGTGCCTCTTTTTAAGCAGCGCAATGCCTTCGTGATTGTTAGGCACGGCGACAAACCCGCCTATGATGCTTGCAACGTCCGTCAATGCCGTTTGAGCATTGGCTTCGGCGAGATTTTTGCGCTGATGCTGGAAAAATGTCGCCTTTTCTCCCGCTGCGGAACATTCCTCGGCAGCGACATTTGCTTTGTGCTGTGCTTTGCGATACTTCTCAATATATCTGTCCACGTTGTTGAGCGTATCCCATACGTAATGAGGCGCCACTTCCGAACGGCTTTTGCCGTAGTACATTGTAGTTCCCGCAGTCTGATCGTACAACTGCAAAATAACTCTGCCCAACGTGGATTTTCCGCATCCGCTTTCCCCCACTATTCCTATTGTTTCCCCTTCGTACACGTCAAAGGTGATATCTTCGTTTGCACGGACATAAAGTTGTTCTTTCTGGAAGATACTGTTTTTTGCAATGGGGAAATATTTTTTCAGATTAGTGACGGAAAGCAATTTCTTCCTTTCATTTGACATTTTTTTGTCTTTCCTCCTTGTTGGGATAGAAGCATCTTACCAGTTGACCGGGAGTAACTTCCGTTAATTCCGGTTCCTCCTCCAAACACTTTTTTGTGCAGTACTTACAACGAGGTGCGAATTTGCATCCTTTGGGCAAAGCAAGCGGGTGTGGCACTGCCCCCGGAATAGGCTCCAACTTGTGCGTTATGTTGTCTATTCTGGGAATGCTGTACATCAATCCTTCGGTGTAAGGGTGACTGACTTTTCCGTCCGCAAAAATAATTTTGGCGCTTGCCTTTTCCACCACTTGTCCGCAGTACATTACTACCACGTCATCCGCCATTTCGTTTATTACGCCCAAATCGTGAGTGATGAACAAAATGGATGTTCCCCTTTCCTTTTGCAGGTCGTTCATCAATTTAAGAATCTGCGCCTGTATCGTTACGTCCAACGCCGTTGTCGGTTCGTCGGCAATAAGAATTTTAGGCTTACATGCCAATGCCATTGCAATCATCACACGTTGACGCATACCGCCGGAAAGTTGGTGAGGATACTGTTTGGCAACTGCTTCCGGATTGGGAATCTGCACTGCGTAAAGCATTTCTATTGCCTTTTGCAACGCTTCCTTTTTGTGCATTTTCTGGTGTATTATGAATGGTTCGCTGAGTTGCTTGGCAACGCTGAAAACAGGATTCAGACTGGTCATCGGTTCTTGGAATATTACAGATATTTTGTTTCCTCTAATCTGATACATATCCTGCAACGATTTCTTGGTCAGGTCCTCCCCTTCAAACAGAATTTCGCCACTGTCAATGTAGCCGTTTGCATCCAGAAGTTGCAAAATGCTCATGGCGGAAACGGACTTACCGCTACCGCTCTCTCCGACAATGCCCAGCGTCTTGCCTTCCTCTACGGAATAACTGACGTCGTTTACCGCCTTTACGATGCCTTTTCGTGTTCTGAAATAGGTGTGGAGATTTTTTACTTCAAGTAATGACATAATAATTTTACCTCCTACCTTTCCGCATTGGACTTGGGATCCAACACATCACGCAAAGTGTCACCGACGATATTGATGCAAATTGTCGTTATCAACAGGAACAGTGCCGGGAAAAGCCATCTCCACCAGAAACTGCCTATTACCAATTCGTTGTTGCAACCGTTAAGCATATTACCCCACGTGGGCTGAGGCAGTTTTACGCCGAATCCCAAGTAGGACAGGCTTGATTCGGTAAGCATACAGCCTGCAAAATCCAATGTCAGACTGACCAGAATTACAGATATGACGTTTGGCAGAATGTGCCTGAATGCTATGCGGTTTTCCTTTATACCCATTGCCTTTGCGGCGATTACAAACTCTTTTTCACGTTCCGCCAAGACCTGACCTCTTATCATGCGTGCAAGCCCTGTCCATGACAGCAACCCCAAAATTACCATTATCATGAAAATACGGGTGTTTTCGGGAATGTTACTGCCGGCAAGTATTGCCGAAAGAATAAGCGCAAAGGGCAAGAACGGGATTGCTCCGAAGATTTCCGTAACACGCATAAGAAGCATGTCAACCCAACCGCCGAAGTAACCGGATATACATCCGACAATAATTGCAATCACAGCAGAAATGATAACTGCGACGGCACCAATCGTCATTGTTTGTTTTCCGCCGTGTACGATACGTGTAAGAATGTCTCTTCCGAGGTTATCTGTACCCATCATGTAGCCCTTGCAGCCCCACTTTTCCTGCAATTTGTTGTTTGAGTCAACCATATAACTTTGGAAAGCACCTGCAAACAATTTTCCGTCAGGGTCAACTTGTGCAGAAGGAGCATTGGACTGTTTCAATGCATTGTCGCCGAAACTGTACACTTTACCCGCACTGGTAAGAACGGAAACGTGTTTTGCGCCGCCGGCAATTTGCACCACCTTTTCACCCTCTGCCAAAATGGGCTGTTCGACACGGGTGTTGCTGGAAGTGATGTTGCCGCTTACGATGTATTCTCCGTCGTCAAGCAACACAACTATGCCGCTTTTGGTCGTGGCAATATCCACCACTTTTCTTTCGCCGATGTAGTCTTCAATGTCTACGTAATTCACCGTTCCGTCTTGACCGTGAATTTCCAGCGTTCCGAAACTGTCCGCAGCATTACCAAGCCAAAGCGTACCGTCTTTAAGACGCGCAATAACCTTTGTGCCGGTAAATTCTACTTGTGCAACGTCAGTTCGGGATCGCAACTGTCTGATGTTGCTTGCGCCCGACTTGTAGTTACCCCAAACGTAAACGGAGCCGTCCTTCATAACTATTGCCGAGACCTGGTATCCGCAGGTAAGTTGTGCAACGTTGTCTACGTCAATTGTTCCTTCCAACAATTCCTGAGGCATATCGATAACGTTGGACGTTCCCGAAAGAGAACCTCCCGTGCCGTACTGGGCACAGTCGTACTCGCCCCAACCTATAACTTTGCCTTCCGTTGTTATTGCAATCGCATGGTCGTAGCCTGCAGCAGCAAAAGCAACTTTGGTGTTTTTAAGTTCTTCGGGAATTTCCGAAAAATCCACGTTGTTTGCGGAAATGGGCATCTTAGTGTTGCCCCAGACATACAAATTACCGTCGTTATCCACGCCAACGGAGAAAAACGAGTAACTTGAAATACTCTTGACGTTGTTTTGCAAATCCTTGGGAACTTTCATGAAATTGTACCCAGGGGACATATTCGCATGATAACTTTCCTGATATGACAAGTCCATAGGCAAAAACAGCGGACCTATAAACGCTATCAAAAACATTATCACGACTATTGTCAATGCAACAACCGCCAGACGATTGCGAAAGAAACTTTTTACTGTTTGCTTGAAAGGACTTTCTATTGCCTCCACGCTCATTGCGTCCTGAGTAGAAATTGTCAGATCTTTGCTGGCGCCCATAAACGTACGTTTCGTCCACCGCCACACCGTTTTGCCCGCCTTGGCAAAGGCTGCGCCCACTGCGGCGAAAAAGCCTTTTTTGGGCTGCGCCTCCTGCGTCTGCTGCTCTTTTTGCTCAGCCTGCTGCTGCGTCGCCTCCTGCGTTGCCTCCTTTATTTCGGCGGCGTCAACGGGATTGTTACCAATATCTTTTTTCTTCATTTGTCGCCACCTCCTTATTTGGAAACTCTGATACGCGGATCGATCACGCCGTACAGCAAGTCGATGATAAGATTGCCCAACAGACCTACCAGCACATAGAACATTTGCAACGTCAGCACGACGTCGTAGTCCTTATTGTTAAGCGAGTTGATGTAAATTTTGCCCATGCCGTTCAATCCGAAAATATTTTCTATCATAATTGATCCGGAGAATATTCCCAAAAACCATCCAACGACAAGAGTAACAATAGGTATCAAGGCATTTCTCCAAGCGTGAGAATAAATTACTACCTTTTCCTTGACGCCCTTAGCACGGGCAGTACGGATACAGTCCATCGAAAGCGCTTCAATCATGGATGCACGTACGTATCTGGTCATGCCGCCCAGCGAGCAGAAAGTCATTACTATCAACGGCAATGTCATGTAATACATTCTGTCCCAAAATCTTGCCATACCGGTGAGCGTGCTTCCCGGAGTTTCCTGTCCGGAAACGGGGAACCACTTCAACACGATGGCAAACAGGAAAATGAACAGTATTGCCGTGATGAATGTGGGCATACTGTAGCCAATTATGCTTCCTACCTGAATTGCCGCATCTCTTTTGCTTCCCTTTTTAACGGCGCAGAAAATTCCAAGGGGTATTGTTATGCCCAAAGCCAGAATGGTAGCAAAAATATTGATGAAAAGCGTGTTTTTCATGGGTTCACGCAAAACATCTATTACCGGACGTTGGACATTAGTGTAACTCACGCCGAAATTGCCTTGCAACATTCCCTGAAATTTACCGTTAAGTTTTGTTATACCCAGCCAATTAGACCACCGTCTGACAATATTTATAGGATTGCCGTTTTCATCGGCATATCCCAACTGCACACGGTAACTTTGGTATAGTCTTTCCAATCCTTCAGGATCCTGCTTGAAGGCATCCTTCTGGGCATCGGCAAGTGTTCTTGCACGGTCAAATGGAATAAGATCGTATATGCAGTACATCAAAAAGGACAGTATAATAAATACCACCAAGATGTAAAACAATCTTTTAACTATATATCTTCCCATAGTGTCTCCTTAAGTGCTGCTTACTGCAACAAAAAAGACATTGTAACAATGCCTTTTTTGTTGCAGTAAGGGACAAAAAATTGTCCCTTACGCACCAAATTGTTTAATGTGTTATTAGCCTTGAGCCGCCAAAGATCCACAGTAGAGGATGGCTTGTGCAGGTCCGAAGAAAGGAGAGGTCTTGAAGTTGAGGATATCGGCGTTGTACACGTCGTAGTAGATGTTGCTGTACAAGGGGATATCGGGCAACAATTCGTTCCAACGAATCATGTATTGATAGAACCACTTGTCGTATTCTTCGGTGTCACCGGGTTCTACGCTGTAAACCATTGCAAACGAGATGTAGTTCATGCCGAGTTTGTCTGCTCCGCCTGCTTTTGCAGCCGCTTTGTCAAAACTCAAACCTTGGTTTTCAGTATCCCACCAGGAGAATTCTGCATCGTACGGGTCGGAAAGGAAGTTTACACTGTAGCTGAAATATGCATCGTACATTTCAGGATTATCGTTTCCAATCCAGTTGTAGGAGTAGTCGTACGTAGCCAACGTCCAACCTGTTGCAAGGTTGTACATTCCGTAAACGGGAGTTCCGCCGTAGCCGTATTCGGGGATACGAGAAAGTTCGCCTTGAAGTTTCGTGAAGTCAACTTCCGTCTTGGTCAGCAACATACCGATGCTGGTAAGAGCGTTTCCTTTGAGAAGCATTGTGGTAAGCAATTCGGAAACGGGGTTATCTTCACTGGACAGCCAGTTGACTGCAAGAGGCATATAGTAATCGTCGCCGATCTTTTCCGTCTGATAGGTCTTACCGTCCGTTACGCTAACGGCTTTGTAAGTCAAGTTAACGTTGTCGGGACCGTATTCGCTTGCAGAAAGTTTCTTGTAACGGATTCCGTTGCCCTTTGCGGGATCATAAGGAGTAGATCCGTCGGAATTATAAATCCAACCGCCTTCTTCCAAAACCTGTCTAGCCTTCGTTGCACTTACGGCATAGGTGTTGAGGTTTGCTTCCAAAGCGTCTTCATTTGCAAGGTATGCGTCAAAGTTTACACTGTAAGGACCGTTTGTTACAGAACCGTATCCGCCGGTGAAACTGTTTGCAAATTCTTCTCTGTCCAAAGAGTAAGCAATGGCTTGACGTACTTCCGTGAACATTGTGGGGCTGAAGTCGCAGTTGAACTGCAATTTGCCGTATCCTGCACGGTCGTAGTGTGTTTCTTTGAAACCGCCGTCAGCAACCATAGACAGTGCTTGTCTTACGTCATCGCCGCCGGAAAGTCCTGCCAGAACGTCCAGCTCGCCGCGTTGCAGCTGTCCAAACTGCGTTTCCGTATTAGCAAGACGGTAAACGATGGTTTCAATGTGGGGTTTTTGTCCTTCGAAGTTGCCGGCGAAGTTAGTGTTGATTGTCAACGTTGCTTCTTTGGAAGTATCGTTCCATTGGCTGACTACATAAGGACCGGTGTACTCATAGGTTGTGTAGTCGAATCTGGCGTCTTCAAGGTGAGATGCCTTGTTGTAGGAATCTTCCGTTTTTGCGTACCAAGAATCGGAAAGATATGCGCCATTGCCGTCGTCTTTAACTTCTACACCATCACCCAAAATAAGACCGAGGTCGTAAGGAGAAACTGCTCCATGTGTATCCGCATAGTAGTAGGGATAGTAATCGGGACCTGCAATTTCAATGGAGAAAGTGTATTCGTCAATCAATCTAAGACCGGAAAATGCTTTGGATGCGCCTTCTACGCCGTCATTAGTTCCGTCATATGCGCTGAACGCATCATATCCGACAACTGCCTGACCTGCAAGGTTGTATCCCAAGCCTTCCATAGAAACGGGGGTGCTCATTGCAAGCGTGTAAGCAAGGTAGTTTGCTGCCGTAACTTCTGTTCCGCCGCTCATCTTGAGGCCTTCTTTGATTTTGATTGTTACTTTCAGGTTTTCAACGCCTCCGCCAACTTCGATTACTTCCTCGCTGTGAGAGTCAACAACCGTTTCGTTCCAGACATAAGAACCGCCCTTGTTGAGTTCCATCGTGGAATAGCCGCTGGTGAGTCTCTTAATGTCAAGGTCGGAAGCGTTTGCGGAGCTTTGTCCCAATCCGGTGAAACGGAAGTCGCCGCCCAGCTGAGTGGTGCTGCCCAGAATTACCGTACCGCCGATTTCAAAGTCGTTGTAAACGCTTCCGTCAGTGGGATAGGTATCGTGACCGGGGCACTTATCCGCACACACCGGGTCCGTACAATCGCTTGTGCACTTGCCGCAAATAGGACAAACGTGTTGACATTCGTGCTTTTGGCACGCTGTCAAAGCGAATGTCGCCACAAACAGCAAGACAAGGATTACGGAAACAAGTTTCATTGTCTTTTTCATTGTAGTTCCTCCATAAAAATTTTCAACTTAATTTATTGCTCCGAAAAAATTCGGTACAATACTTATTCAGCCTTTTGGGTGGCTGACCCTTGTTTATTGGGCGATTTTGCGAAAGGTTCACTGCCTTTCCCGCAAAAATCAAAAATGCCCGAAACCGCAACAAAGCAAATATACTACATCATCAAAATGAAAATAGTATACCTCTCGCCTTAAGCAATTCCGAGCTTACCAAAAAACGCACAATATTAAGTTCGTGGCTAATCGATACAACTTGGAGAACCTTCGGAGCCCTAACTTCAACGTTCTGGCGAGATAACTATTCTCTGTTGATAATGCGTAAATTTTATCATATACGCACAGCACCGTCAACTGTATTTGACCAATTTTTAAGAAATTTACACGATTTTTTGCCCGAAAACCGTGTTTTTTCCTGTTTTTTACCCTGCAACGGGGTGTTTGAACCTATTTTGCAGGTTTTTTTATTTTTTATCACTTAAAAACCGCCTTTAACAACGCCATGCAAAACGCTTTGCAAAGAAATTTTGCCACAAAACAAAATTTATGTTGCCATTTTATGCCGCAAAAGCCGTTGCCAAAACGTTTAAGCAAGTTTTTTTCGACGGACAAACAAATTTCAGGCAACTTTTGCAAAACAGAAGCGGATTGCAACCATGCGGATTACAACCATAATAAATATACGCGCACGCACGTGTACGCACGTGTACGCACGCATGCGTGAGAAAACCTTTGTGCGCAATTTAACTGCAACTGACAGTTTTTCCCTTTAAGAATAACGCTTTCATGCACCGATGCAACAAAAGCCGAAAAATTTCATTTCTGCCCCGTTGACGGCGTGACGCAAAAAGGGAATCTCAAAGTTAAAGCAAAAAAGTCCGACAAGGCAAAATGAACGGCGACATCATATAACGCAAAAAACAATCATATATTAAGCCAAAAACAGTGTTTGGAGATATTGAATGAAAAAACTTGCCTGTGTGCTTATTGCGGTGTTTTTGCTGACCACCTTGGTATTGTTGACGGCATGCGACGACAACTCCATGAAAAATGCCGTCAAAAACGCCGACAACTACACCATTGTGTGTGCCTACGACGGGGAAAATCACATCCTTTCCGCCGTACAGACGGTGGAAATGACCAACCGTTCCTCAAACAGTTTCAAAGCGGTGAAGTTCCACCTGTACCCCAACGCTTACAGGGAAGACGCCAAAAACGCCGTCGTTTCCGCCACCTACAAGGGCATTGCCTACCCTAACGGCGAAAGTTGGGGAGAAATTACAGTGGACGGCGTGAAGGCGGAAGGAAACCCCGTTGCCTACACCGTCGAGGGGGAAGACTGCGACATTTTGTCCGTGCCTGTGGAGGAATGGTTTCCCGACGAGAAAATTACCGTGGAAATTACCTACACCGTTTCTCTTGCCAACATCAAACACCGCCTCGGCTGGACGGAAAACAGCGTCAACCTCGGCAATTTTTACCCCGTACTGTGCCACATAGAAAACGACAACTACAGCACGTCCCCCTACTACAACGTGGGCGATCCCTTTGTCAGCGACGTGGCAAACTACAACGTAACAATCAAAGTAGATGAAAGTTACATGGTGGCAAGCACGGGAAACCTGACGGAAGCCAATGCGGAAAACGGGTTTGTAAACTACAACTACACTGCCGACGCAGTAAGAGATTTTGCACTTGTTTTGAGCAACCGTTACAAAAAACTTTCGCAAACCGTGGATGACACTACCATAAATTACTACTACTACAACGACACCGACAGCGAGGCTTCGCTGGACACCGCCGTGCGTGCTTTCGAGTACTTTTGCCAAAAGATTGGCGACTACCCCTACAAGCAACTTTCCGTGTGCGAAACTGACTTTTGCTACGGCGGAATGGAATACCCCTCGTTGGTGATGATAACGTCCGGTTCAAAGTCCTACTGTGAAGCAATCGTACACGAAACGGCGCATCAGTGGTTTTACGCAACGGTGGGCAACAATCAGATTGAAGACGCCTGGATGGATGAAGGTCTGGCGGAATTTCTCACCTACCTGTACCTTGACAACTGCGACGACACGCCCCTTTCGCAAAACATTTTGGCAAACATAAAGACGTACACCACCTACGTGGACGTACTCAACAACTACTACGACAACGTGGACATTACCTACCGCAGTCTGGACAAATACAAAAACGACAACGAATACGTGATAATGACATACATTAAGGGCAGTTTGATGTTCAACACGCTGTACGAAACAATGGGGGAAAGCAAGTTTTTCAAAGCACTGGGCGACTACTACAAGCATTACGCTTTCCAAATTGCCACACCCTCACAAATGAGCGACTGCTTTTCCAAAACGGGCGGAGCGGAACTGTCGACGATTTTTTCCAACTACGCAGAAGGAAAGGAAATTGTGGGAAAGGTTACCGACTGAAAACAAACAAATGCATGACGGCGTTTGCGACCCAAAAGGGCAAACGCCCTTTTTGTTGCGAAAAACAGCCAAAAGGACACAAAAACGCTGTACGTTGTAAAAAAACTGTTCCACCGCCACGCAAGCAAAGTCGGGACACACAGCAAAATGTCGTCGCACGCAGTAAACGCAAAAGCGGTTTTCCAACAGGGCACCTTATTGCATGAAATTGACGGCGAACCCGCCTGCTGCAAGGTGCTGTAAACAAACAATCACGCAGTAAAAAAGGACATAAACCGCAAAAAAACAAATGTCTTACCCTTCACAAGGGCGAACGTCTGAAAACTTTCGGCATACAACGGCAAGTTTTTCAACAAGCCCTACAAACACAATATTTTTGCAAAGGGATGCAAAGTATTGAAAAAACGCCTCAAAAGTGGTACAATGTAGGTACAAAACAGCGAGGTGAGGCAGATGAGAATTTTCGTAGCGACAGAACTTCCGCAAAAAACAAAGGAAAATTTGGCAAGGTCGGCAGAGCAAATGAAACACTTTGCCGAAAAAGGCAACTTTGTGCCCATGCAAAACTACCACATCACGCTGCACTTTTTGGGAGAGGTTGCCGAACCGGACCTGATTTACGTGCAGAGCGCCATGGACGGAATACGCAATGAAAAAGCACCGTTGATAGCACTTCAGCAATTTACCGTGTTGCGTGGCGGCGACGTTGTGTGCGCACGCATACGCCAGGACGGCAGTCTTACGCAACTTCACGACAAACTGGGCGATTTGTTGGAGAAAAACGGCTTTGACGTGGAACACCGTGCCTACCGTCCGCACATTACGATTATCCGAAAATACCGTTTCAGTTTGCCTTTTTCCGAAGTTACAAAAAGCGTGGACGTGTTCAACAAGCAATTTTACGCAACGGAAATTGTACTGTACCAAAGCATTCTGAACGCAAACGCACCCACCTACAAGGAACTGTACCGTGTAAGTCTGGCGGAAAACTGACGCCGTTGTCGCAAAATTCAATACACGTATTAAAAAATACGGTACAATGGCAAAAACGGAAAAATATCTGTGCCGCCTTTGTATTGTTTGTAATTTTGTTGTTGATGCAAGGACAATCTAAGTGTGAAAACATTGCATTGTACAAAAAAGACACCAACCAAACGGACAACACCCGAAACCGCAACTTTTGTTGCGGTTTTTGCTTTTTCGGGCAATTTGCATGCAACGTGGAACAAGGCTTGCCCTTTTGCCTTTTCCACAAAATCAGAGTACAAACGACGTTTTTTCGTTGTGCCGGCGTACGTCCTGCAAGGTAAAGTGTTTTGCACGGTTGTTTTCCTTTGTTTGATTTAGCAACAATAAGTCGTTTACAGCAAAAAAAATGTCGGCATTGGATTTAACAACGCCTTTACTTCACGTCAGCGTTGGGCATGGCACAAGCACACGGCACGAACAAAACCGTTTACCGCATTTATATTGCGTACGTCCTGCAAGGTAAAGTGTTTTCCACGGTTGTTTTCCTTTGTTTGATTTAGCGACAATAAGTCGTTTTTTCACAAAAAATCGTCGGCATTAGACTTGTCAACGTTTTACTTCACGTCAGCGTTGG
>ULNQ01025877.1_pt1 | contig 13080 bp, 9 predicted proteins | sample 1951951 | NCBI WGS metagenome assembly ULNQ01 (sample SAMEA4835580, study PRJEB28245) | human gut metagenome | biome: gut microbiome; material: fecal sample | place: Denmark | collected 2008
TCCGGCGGCTGCACGTCATAGTGGCCGTAAACCATCACAGTCTTCCACTCCGGGTTGATGATCTTCTTGCCAAACACCACTGGATTGCCCTTGCTCGGATAGACTCCGGCCTCGTCGGCCCCAGCCTCCAGAAGCAGCTCCTTCAGCCTCTCGGCGCAACGTTCCATATCCTTCTTGTGGTCCTGCTTCGCGCTGATGGACGGAATCCGCAGGAGAGAGAACAGCTCCTCGAAGAACCGTTCCCTGTTTTCTTGAATATATTCCTTCATTCCTTTGCGTTTTTTGCGTTTCACAAAAATAGCCAAAAGCAACGGTAATTTCAAGCGTGGAGCTTAGCTCGTTAATATTCAAGAAAAGAATATACCCTCCTCACTACCGTAACGGGCAGGAGGAGGGCACTTCATCTAATTAACCAACAAGCGGTTAGCCTCCGCGGAATTATTTACGGAAAGCCTGACGCCTCGCTGACTTATGAATATTCAAGGCTTTGCCGGAAGCGGCCGCCGCTCTGGTTGACACAGAGGTAGTATTGGCAGTGCCGTCATGGATGTAAGGCTTACCTGTGTAAGATCCCTTTACAGAAATCTTAAAGTCATCATCAGTGATGTCGAAATCAATCGTATAGGTATCACCTGTCTTCTTGACGCTGACTGTTCCTTTCTGGGCTCCACACAATGGCTGGAAATCACCACCTTGGGTGTCAGTCGCAAGATACCAAGTGCCATATATACTACCATCCTCGGCAGGCAAACCGGGAACCACAGTAAACGGAGTCAAAGAGGCAGCCGCGGTGATCTCCATAGGATTAAGGACATTGAACGTGCCGGCAGGAAGAACTTTGCCGTCTGAAGGAGCGGTGTTCAATTCAAGCATCAGTATCTTGCCCGGGCCGACCAGATTCTGCTTTGTGAAATCCACTCTGCTGTCAGCGAGGCAAATGAGCCAGTTGTTGGACACGCCGCCTGTTTTGTAGATGTCTCCGTCAAACTCAAAGTAGCCCTGTGTGAGTTCATTACCAAGATCGATCTCGGTGTAGTCCTGTGCCGGCGGATCTCCGGCATCCTTGACATCCTTGAGGGTCACAGCTCCGGTGTAACGGAACTTGTACTCCTTGCCGCCGGCCGTGACGACCGCGTTGATCGTGTACTCGGAACCATTCAACGTGATGTCAACAGTGCCTTGCTCGGCCATAATGTACTGCGGCTCGGCATCTCCTTCCTGATAAGAGTAGATGAATGATCCGATGATGCCCCAAGCGCCCATATCCGTACCGGGCAGCCAAGTGTAGCTCTGGTCCTGATCATCAGAGAGGAGCGGAATATAGTGTTCCGCTGGCAAGGTTGTCGCACCGGTCTTAGGAAGGTTGAGATCCAGCCACAGTGCGGTACCCTTTCCGGCCAGCGACACACCGCCTTCCTTCACGTTTCCGGAAAGCAGGAACAGGAAATCATTATCATATCCGTTTTCGTACTGATCGCCACAATAATAGCCACCGGCTGTAGTCGCCACGATTCCGTTGAACTCTTCCTCAACGACAACCTTGCACGCGGCGGCGAAACCTCCGTCAACGCTTGTGGCGGTGATCAAGGCCTCTCCCACAGCGATTCCCGTCACAACGCCGTCAGCGACAGACGCGATCTCAGGCTTGGAGGACACCCATTCGACTTCCTTGTTCGTCGCGTCGGAAGGAGTGAACTCCACGGTGATCTCCTGCATCTTGCCGACTATCACCTTAACCTGGGTCGGAGAGACGGAAATGTCCTCAACGTGCTTTACCACAGTCACCTTGCAGGTTGCCTTGAGGCTTCCGTCGGCGGTGGTGGCGGTGATCACTGCCTCACCAGGAGCGACAGCGGTCACAACATCATTCTGAACGGCTGCGACCGAAGGATCACTTGACTCCAATGAATATGCAGGATCAGTGGCGTCGGAAGGCTCGACCGTGACAGTAAGCTTTTGAGTCTCACCTGTTCCCAAAGTGACTTCCTCAGGCGTAATCTGAACGCCGGAGACCTTCACATCCTTGTCACAAGATGTGAACAAAAACGGCAGCATCACCGCAAATGCGGCAATAATCGATTTAATTTTGCTCATAACCAATTTGTTAAGTTAGTCTTTATCTTACTGACGGCAAATATAATAAAATATCGACTATTTTTGCAGCCTTGACTGAGATAAAAATCCGGGATGGATTTTTGAATATCACTAAATTTAAGGAAATGATTTTTATGACATTGCTGGCCCTGGCGGGTCTTGGTTATACACTGCGGCACATCTGGATGATTCTTCCATTGGACACTGTGTGGAGAATCTTCATAGTCGGGGGATGCCTCGGGGCTTTCCTTTTCTTGTTCCTGAACTTTATGCCATTCCTCGGCAAAGTCCCTCTCTGGCTGTCGTCCACAATCTACGAGATAGGCACGTCCTCCATATTCATCCTGCTTTATCTGGTGATGATTTTCGTCCTTCTGGATCTTGGCAGACTGGTTCACCTCGTGCCGAAAGCCTGGCTGGTCAGCAACGGATTGGCCTCACTCTGTGTCCTCGCAGCCATCGCAGGAATATTCATTTACGGGAATATTCATTACAAGCACAAGGTGCGCCAGCCGCTTGAACTGACAACGGAGAAGCATCTTGACAAGGATTTGAAAATCGTGATGATCAGCGACTTGCACCTTGGCTATCACAACCGGAGGGCGGATTTCGCCAAGTGGGTGGACATCATCAACGCCGAGAAGCCGGACCTCATTCTCATCGGTGGCGACATCGTGGATATCAACGTCCAGCCGCTCATAAGGGAAAATGTCGCCGAGGAATTCCACCGCCTTGAGGCTCCGGTCTATGCCTGCTTCGGCAATCACGAATATTATTCCGGAATCCCGAAGGCCTTGTCATTCTACAACGAAGCCGGAATCAACCTATTAAGGGACAGCGTCGCCGCGATAGGCTCTCTTCGCGTCATTGGTCGGGATGACAGGTCGAATCCGAAACGCAAGAGCCTGGACGATCTGATGAGCGGGACAACCGACAGTCTCTACACCATTCTGTTAGACCACCAGCCGTACCATCTGGAAGAAGCGGAAGATCACGGAATTGACTTCCAGTTCAGCGGCCACACGCACCGTGGCCAGATCTGGCCGGCCTCGTGGATCACCGACAGGCTCTTCGAGGATTCCTGGGGCGAGCATCAGCGCGGCAAAACCCGCTACTATGTCAGCTCAGGCATAGGCATCTGGGGCGGCAAGTTCCGCATCGGCACCCGATCCGAATATGTCGTCGCCACCCTTAGGAGCGTAGCGGCCAACTAATTATAAATGAATACACAGACATACCCTTCTTCCACCTGTTACGGATAGGAGAAGGGTATATCATTCTACTGATGGGCAATCAGTTGGCCGCCACGAAGGCTACAGCGAATTTTCCAGCTTGGATTTGGCGTAGTCGAGGGTGACGGTGAATGTCTTTTTGCGGGAGGACGGAGCGTCGTACATCGCGTCATCGAAAATCTGCTCACAGATCGAACGCAGGCCACGGGCCCCGAGCTTGTTCTTGATGGCGGTGTCAACTATGAGTTCCCTGACCCCATCCTCGATCTTGAGAGTCATTCCGTCAATCTCGAACAGTTTCGCATACTGCTTGAGAATGGCGTTCTTCGGTTCGGTAAGGATCCTCAGCAGGGCATCCCTGTCAAGGGCGTCGAGGTAGGTGATGACCGGGAGACGACCGATGATCTCGGGGATGAGACCATAGGCGCGAAGATCCTGGGCATCAACGTATTTCAAGAGGTTGTTCTTGTCAACGGCCTGCTTCTGGGCCGCGCCGAATCCGATGACCTGGGTGTTGAGCCTCTGGGCTATGCGGCGCTCGATTCCCTCGAAAGCGCCTCCGCAGATGAACAGGATGTTCTGCGTGTTCACGTGGATGAACTCCTGCTCGGGATGTTTGCGGCCTCCCTTCGGAGGGACATTGATCACATTACCCTCAAGAAGTTTCAGCATCGCCTGTTGGACACCCTCGCCGGACACGTCGCGCGTGATGGACGGGTTGTCGCTCTTGCGGGCGATCTTGTCAATCTCGTCGATGAACACGATTCCCCTCTCGGCCTTCGCCACATCGAAATCAGCCTCCTGGAGAAGCCTCGTGAGGATGCTCTCGACATCCTCCCCGACATAGCCGGCCTCGGTCAGGACAGTCGCGTCCACAATCGTGAACGGAACGTCCAAGAGTTTTGCTATCGTCTTGGCCAGCAAGGTCTTTCCTGTTCCGGTCGGGCCCACAAGCAAGATGTTGGACTTCTCCAGCTCGACTCCGTCGTCAGGCTTGTCCACCAGATTGTGGTTGATCCTCTTGTAGTGGTTGTAGACCGCGACGGCGAGCATCTTCTTGGCGCGGTCCTGACCGATGACATATTCATCAAGAAACTCCTTGATCTCGACAGGCTTTTTCAGCGAGTCGAGCCGCCCCAAGGATTTCCCTTCCTTATTGGAAGCGCCCCCGAGAGCGTCCTCAAGGTAGTTGTGGGCGAGTTCGACACAGTCGCTGCAGATGAAGCCGTCGATACCTTGGAGCAGGAACGGAACATCACGCTCCGACCTGCCGCAGAACATGCAATGCCTTGCCGTGCCTGAATTCTTCTTCTGTGGCATTATTTGGATTTGTTTGTGAGGATCTCATCCACCATTCCGTACTCAAGAGCCTCCTGAGCTGTCATCCAGTAGTCCCTGTCAGCGTCGGCGAACACCTTCTCGTAAGGCTGTCCGGAATGCTGGGAGATGATGTCGTACAGTTCCTTGCGGGTCTTCTCGATCTCCTTGGCGGCGATCATGATGTCAGACGCCTGTCCCTGGGCGCCGCCCAGAGGCTGATGGATCAGCACCCTTGAATGAGGAAGACACGAGCGCTTGCCCTTCTCGCCGGCGCAAAGCAGAACCGAACCCATCGACGCGGCCATGCCGGTACAGATGGTAGCCACATCAGGCTCGACCAGCTGCATGGTGTCATAGATCGCCAGACCGGATGTCACCTGACCGCCGGGAGTGTTGATGTAGAGCGAGATGTCCGCCGAGGAATCCGTAGAGGCAAGGAAGAGCAGCTGGGCCTGGATGATGTTGGCGACATCATCATCGATCGGAACGCCAAGGAATATTATCCTGTCCATCATCAGGCGGCTGAACACGTCCATGGAGGCCACATTCAGCTTCCTTTCCTCGATGATGGTCGGATTGATGTAGGCGTCCGTGGCCGTACGATAACGGTCAAGGGTCATGGAACTAAGCCCAAGACCCTTGGTCGCATATTTCTGAAACTCCTTGTCCATAATTACTTAAGCGCGCGGAATTTCTCCTCGGAGATCTTCTTGTTCTGAAGGGTAACCTTCTCCTTGACGGCGGCGATCACCTTCTCGTTCTCGACGTTCTCCTCAATGTTGCGGATCTGTCTCTCGTCCTTGAGCAACTGGGCGGCAGCATCGGTGAGAAGTTCCTCAGGAACGTTACCCATTCCGTACATAGCGTACTGGTAGGCGGCGAAAGCCTTGGCAGCCTCAAGCATGTCCTTGTCCTCAACCTTGAGGTCGAACTTCTTCATCAGCGAGCCTCTGACAAGCTGCCAGCGGAAGTCTCCGAGGAAAGCGTCAAACTCTTTCTCTATCTGCTCCTTCGTGAACTTCTCCTTGTTGTTCTCATAGAGCCATCTCTTGAGGAACGCCTCCGGCACATTCACCGCGGCCTTGTCCACAAGGTACTTGCGGAGATCCTGCGAGAGCCTGTAGTCCGCCTCCTGCTTGTAGTTGGCCTCAAGTCTTTCGGCGATCTTGGCGTCGAATTCCTCGGCTGTCTTCACAGCGTCCTTGCCGAAGACCTTGTCGTAGGTCTCCTGAGACTCGGTGGCAGGAACGAAAGTCTTGACATTCACCACTGTCACGTTCCACACCGGATCAAGGGCGGCAAGCTCCTCCTTCTTCATCTTAAGCATGGAAGCCCTGTCGGTCTCGTTGGTGAAAGCCTCGTTGACATTGATGTCGAACTTGGCGTCTACCTTGGCTCCGAGGAAGTTTTTCCTCGCGTCTCCCTCGACCTTGTCAACGGCGACATAAACGCCTTCCACAGTCTTCTCGCCCTGCTTGAAATCAACCACAACATAGTCCTCCTCTCCGGCGGCCTCGCCCTCTTCGAGCTGTCCGTACTGCCTGAGAATGCTGTCCTTCATGGCAGCCTTGGCCTTGTCGGTCACCTCAATCTTGTAGTGCGGAATCTTATCCTCCTTCGTGACATCTATGTCGATCGCCGGAGAGAGTCCGAGGTCGAACTTGAACTCGAAATCGTTGCCGTCCTTCCACTCCTGCTCCTTCTGGGACTCGCTGGCGATAGGCTCGCCGAGAATGTGAAGGTCGTTGTCCTTGATGAACTTGTCGAGCTGCTCCGAAACCACCCCGTTGATGGCCTCGTAGAGAGCCTGCTCTCCGTAGATCTTCTTCACAAGTGTAGGAGGAACCATTCCCTTGCGGAAGCCCTTGAAGTCAGCGTTCCTTCTGTAAGCGGCGAGCCTTTTCCTCTCCTGCTCGGCATAGTCCTCCGCCTTCAGGGCGATTGTCAGTTCGATGTTAAGATCATCGATTTGATTCTTAATTACTTCCATAATTTGTTAATATTTATAAATCATTAATTATTCTTTCTGTTCGGGTAGATCACCCTTTCGTGGTAGATCTGGGAAAGATAAGCCTTCAAAGTCTCCTTCACGGTGTTAAGTTCCTTGATCGAGATCTCGGAGTCGTCAAACTGCCCGATCTTCATCTTCGCGGCGACAATGTTCTCCACAAAGGCCGAGAACGTGGCCGCGGAATTGTCTTTCAATGTCCTGGACGCCGCCTCAAGCGTGTCGCAGATCATGAGTATCGTCTGCTCCTTTGTCCAAGGCCTGCGCCCCGGGTAGAAGAAATCGGCCACATCGTTCGGATCACCGCCCTCGTTCAGATACTTATTGTAGAAAAAGCTCGTGTTGGATGTTCCGTGATGGGTAAGGATGAACTCCCGGATGACATCCGGCAGTCTATATTCAGCAGCCAGATCAAGTCCGTCGGCGACGTGCCTGATGATCGCTCTGGCACTTTCCTTCGGGGAAAGATTCTCGTGATAGTGGATCCCGCTCGGAGACATGCTCTCATTCTCTATGAAGCAAAGCGGATTCTTCATCTTGCCGATGTCGTGGTAAAGTGCTCCGGCCCTGACCAGCAGGACGTTCGCATCGATGGCGCGGGCAGCCGCGTCACACATGTTCATCACCTGCAGCGAATGCTGGAAGGTTCCCGGAGCCTTGTGCTCCAGCTCCCTGAGCAGCCTGTTGTTCGTGTCGCAAAGCTCCCTCAGCCTTGAACTTGAGAGGAGGTTGAACATCCTCTCGAAAAGATAGATCAACGGATAGCCGGCCACGATAAGCAGCGAGCCGATGAACATGTAGAGCACGGCCATGTACGGATCGTCATGAACCATGTCGATCATGCGGAAGCCGAAATAGGTCACAAGCTGGCTGCAGAAGACGATCCCCGCCATAATGAACTGCTTCCATCCCTGGTTGAAGAAGCGGAACGTGAACACCGCCACGACACTTGCCGTAAGGAAGAGCCCAAACAGCACGATTCCGTTGTCCGAGAAGAGAAGCAACGGAAGGAAAGAGACACAGCAGATCGGGAAGATCACCTTGTTCTTGAAGAACGCCTCAAGATAAAGAGCGGTCAGCGTAAACGGCACCATGTAGAGGCACTTCGGCGCGAACTTGTTGATGATCAACGCAAGAAGCGAGGAGGAGACAAAAATGAAGATCAAGTACCAGAACCTTCGGTAGTCCAGGAAAAGCCTCCTGTTCAGGAAATAGATCATCAGGAAGAACAGCAGTACCAGGGTAAAGGCCACGAAAGCGTTACCAAGCCAGAAAAGGATCTTCGGCCCGCCATAGCCCATACTGTTCTCGAACTCAACCTTGTAGGAATCAAGTATCTGCGCCACCTCCGCCGTGACAATCTCCCCTTCCGAGACTATCAGCTGTCCGGCACTCACAAAACCCTGTGTCGTGGAGACCTGATTCGAGGACTCCGACCTCACCAGTTCCGTGGTCTTCTGGTCATATTCAAGATTCGGGACAATGAAGTCATAGATCCCTACCGCCCTGAACACGGAGTCCACATTGACCGCCGGGTACTTGGCGGAGACAAGGGCCAGCAGGCGGTTTTTGGCCTCCGACTCCTTGAAAACCTCGCTCACCGGCTTCTTTGCGGCTCTTTTGTCCTTCTGGACGTAAAGCACCGATGCGGAAGGATCGGTGCCGCTTTCCAACCTCACACCCTCGTCCTGGACCACCCCGTTGGAGTAGATTCCCTCCATCGAAGAGATGACCGACGGACGGAGGTAGGAATATTTTCCCATCTCAATCCCGTCCGCAGCCTTCCTGCAGTTGTCCACGACATCCTGACGGAATCTGTAGTATGGAATCACCACAGACTTGTTCTTGCTCTTCTCCTCCCTTATCTGCTCGTCCGTTTTCAGTATAGGGAAATCGAACTGCGCGATAAGAGTCTCGTGAGACCAAGGGGATCCCTTCCTGTAGTCATAGCTGAACTTCGCGGTCCTTGGAAAGGAAAGCGTGAGGATCACGAACAGAACGGCCAGAGGCACAAGGATCTTGTAGTTTATGGAGACGTGAGGCAACTTCATTGTCATCAACTATTTGAACGGACTTCCCGCCTCCTTGGCGATAAAGCCGTAAGTCAGCTTGTCTGTAAGTCTTGGGAAAAGCCTGTGAGCCAGCACAGTGACCTTACCCAGTCCGGTGAGTATCATCTGAGACCTCCTTTTCTCCAAGCCCTTGGCAAGGTACTCGGCACATTTCTCGGCGGTCATCAGCTTTTCCTCCTTCAGAGGAGTCTCGCCCTGAGGGCTGCCGTCGGCTGTCAGCGCAGCCTTGCGGACATTGGAGTCCGTGTAGCCAGGAGCGAAGACAAGCACGTTCAGGCCATCCTTCAGATGCTCTATGCGGATCGTGTCAAGGAATCCCCGGACAGCATACTTGGATGCTGAATAGCCCGTCCTGGCCGGGAGCGCCGAGAATCCCGCGATCGAGATCACCCCGACAACCTGCCCCTTGCTCTGAAGCAGGTAAGGCAGGGCGAATTTCGTACATTGCACCGTACCCCAGAAATTCACATCCATCAGTGAATGGATAACGCTCAGATCCAAGTCCTTGAACATCGCCCTCATGGAGATGCCGGCATTGTTGACAAGGATGTCTATCCTGCCATATTCCTGCACCGTCCGGTCAATCAGGTTACGGCAGTCCTCCTCCTTCGCCACGTCGGTCTTCACGCAGAGGACCTTGGCCGGATCGGAGTTCACTGACGGGGCAAGTTCCTGAAGCTTGTCCAGCGACCTGGCGGCCATCACGACATCCGCTCCGAACGAACCGAGAAGACGGGCGGAAGCCAACCCTATCCCAGAGCTGGCTCCCGTAATGATGACAACCTTATCCTTGAAATATTCAGGACGCATAGAAGTACATAATCTGCAATTAATTACATAATAGTCTTAACCGCGATGTCATCTCCGTCGTAGACACCTGCGTCAAGTTTCTGCTTGATCTCCTTGAAAGCGTTGAGAGTGTATGCTATGTCTTCGTCGGTGTGAGCGGCGGTACATACTATTCTGAAGATTACCATTCCCTTAGGGATGACAGGGTAGATGACCATCGAGCAGAAGATGCGATAGTTCTCACGGAGATCCATCGCTATCTTTGTGGCCTGGGCCACGCCGCCGCCGTCGATGTGGATAGGAATCACGCAGGCCTGCGCCTCACCGATGTCGAATCCGAGTTTCTTGAAGCCTTCCTGAAGAGTGTGGGTCACGTGCCAGCACTTCTTGCGGAGCTCGTCGCCTTCCGGTGACATGATGATCTCCAGACGCTTGATGTTGCCGTACACAAACGCCATCGGCTGTGACTTGGCATACATCTGCGAGCGCATGTTCAGACGCAGGTAGTTGATGATCTTGCGAGGACCGGCGATGAAGCCTCCGATCGAGGCCATCGACTTCGCGAACGCGCCGATGTAAAGATCGATGCCGTCCATGCAGTGCAGTTCCTCGGAAGTTCCGCGTCCGTGCTCGCCCAGAAGGCCGAATCCGTGCGCGTCATCAATGAATATCCGGAAGCTGTACTTCTTCTTGAGTTCGACGATCTGGTCGAGGATTCCCATCGCACCGGTCATACCGAAAACGCCCTCGGTGATGAGAAGGACACCTCCGCCGCTTTCCTCGGCTTCCTTGCATGCTCTCGCAAGCACCTTCTCGCAGTCAACGATGTTGTTGTGACGGTACTTGTACTTGCTGCCGATGTGGAGACGGATTCCGTCAAGGAGGCAGGCGTGAGCCTCAGCGTCATAGACGATCACATCGTGACGGGCGGTAAGGCAGTCGATCGCGGAGACGATTCCCTGATAGCCGAAGTTGAACAGGAACGCGTCCTCCTTCTTCTCGAAATCAGCGAACATCCTCTCAAGTTTCTCGTGCAGGGCGGTGTGGCCGGAAAGCATACGGCTTCCCATTGGATAGGCCAGTCCCCACTTAGCGGCACCCTCGGCGTCAGCCTTGCGCACCTCAGGATGGTTAGCGAGTCCGAGATAGTTGTTCAGACTCCAGTTCAGTACCTCTTTCCCGTTGAATGTCATATGAGGGCCAAGCTCGCCCTCAAGTTTCGGATACATATAATAGCCGAAGCCCTGATTGAAATACTGTCCGATAGGACCGCCTGAGTCCCTTTCGATTCTGTCAAAAATGTCAAGCATTTTGTATTCTGTTTTAATTATTTATGCGTCAATATTAGCGTAGTGGGCGTTCTCCTCGATGAACTGCCTTCTCGGAGGGACATCGTCGCCCATAAGCATCGAGAATGTCCTCTCGGCCTCTGCGGCGTTGTCGATGGTGATCTTGCGCAGCCGCCTCTTGGACGGATCCATCGTTGTGTCCCAAAGCTGCATCTCGCTCATCTCTCCAAGACCCTTGTACCTCTGGACAGTCACGCCCTTGTCGGATCCCTTACCGAGACGGGCCGTGGCCTCGAACCTCTGCTCGTCTGTCCAGCAATAGACCTCTTCCTTTCCTTTCTTGACAAGGTAGAGCGGAGGTGTCGCAAGATAGACATAGCCGTTCTTGATGAGGTCGAACATGTAGCGGAAGAAGAACGTCAGGATCAGACAGGCGATGTGGCTTCCATCGACATCGGCATCGGTCATGATGATGACTTTATGGTAACGCAACTTGCTCAGATCCATCCGTTTCTCGCCGTTCTCATCCTCCTGCGCCACGGTCACTCCGAGGGCGGTGTAGATGTTGCGGATCTCCTCGCTGTCGAAAGCGCGGTCTCCGGCGGCCTTCTCCACGTTGAGGATTTTTCCTCTAAGCGGAAGGATGGCCTGGATCCTTCTGTCGCGTCCCTGCTTCGCCGTTCCGCCGGCGGAATCTCCCTCGACAAGGAAGATCTCGCACTGCTCCGGATTTCTCTCCGAGCAGTCGGCCAGCTTGCCCGGCATGCCGGCTCCCGTCATCGCGGTCTTTCTCTGCACCATCTCGCGGGCCTTGCGGGCGGCGCTGCGGGCGGTGGCGGCAAGCACGATCTTCTCAATTATCAGCTTACCCTCCTTCGGATGCTCCTCAAGGTACTGATCCATGGCCGCGGAAGTGGCCTGCGACACAGCGGAGGTGGCCTCCGGGTTACCCAGCTTGGTCTTGGTCTGTCCCTCGAACTGCGGCTCGGCGATCTTCACGGAGACCACAGCCGTCAGACCCTCACGGAAATCCTCCGGAGCAAGGTCACCCTTGAACTTCGCGAGAAGATTGTTCTTCTCGGCATAGTTCTTCAACGAGCGCGAAAGCCCCATCTTGAAACCCTGAAGATGGGTACCACCCTCTATGGTGTTGATGTTGTTGACGTAGGAATATATCTTCTCGGAGAATCCGTTGTTGTACGAGAGGGCGATGTCGATCGGGATCACCTTGTCATTCTGCACACACACCGGCTCAGGGATGAGCTGCGTCGCGCCGGCGTCAAGATATTCAATGAACTCCTTCAGACCGTCCTTCGAATAGAAGACGTCCCTGCGGTAGTGCTGCCTGCCTGTCGGCTTGGAATTGCCGTTCTCGTCGGTGACATATTCATCGACCAGCTCCCTCTCATCGGTGATGGAGATCCTGATGCCTTTGTTCAGGTAGGCGAGCTCGCGCATCCTGGCGGCGAGGGTGTCATACTTGTAGACATTGGTCTGCGAGAATATGGTCGCGTCCGGATGGAAGGTGATGATGGTACCGGTGTCGTCGCAGTCGCCGACAATCTCCACTGGACCCAGCGGCTTGCCTTTTGAATATTTCTGCACAAAGATGTGGCCTTCGCGGTGGACCTCCGCCACGAGGCTGTCGGAAAGAGCGTTCACGCAGGAGACGCCGACTCCGTGGAGTCCTCCGGACACTTTGTAGCTGTCCTTGTTGAACTTGCCTCCGGCATGGAGGACGGTCATCACTACCTCCAGTGCGGAACGATGCTCCTTCGGATGCATTCCGGTAGGGATGCCTCGTCCGTTGTCGGTGACCTTGATGGAATTGTCGGGGAGGATGGTCACACCGATCTCGGTGCAATAGCCGGCCATCGCCTCATCGATACCATTGTCAACAACCTCATAAACAAGATGATGGAGTCCCCTCTCGCCGATGTCACCGATGTACATCGAAGGTCTTTTCCTCACCGCCTCAAGCCCTTCCAGCACCTGGATGCTACTTGCGGAATACTGTTCTTCCGCCTTCTTCATCTCTTCGTTCTCAATCATATCCTAATTGTCTGTTTTTACCAACTGTATATGGTTTGTCCATAAAACTGACAAATTTACGAAAAATTGGGGGCAATGCGAAATTTTTTCCACATTGCCCCCAATTTAGAAGAATAATCCTAAACGGGTCTAAAGGCTGAGTCTCACTCCCAGCGATGCCCAAAGTCCTTTCTCCGCGTAGAAAGGATTCCGCTGGATCGCCTGGCAAAGCAGATTGCCCGACT
>ULNQ01053913.1_pt1 | contig 13066 bp, 10 predicted proteins | sample 1951951 | NCBI WGS metagenome assembly ULNQ01 (sample SAMEA4835580, study PRJEB28245) | human gut metagenome | biome: gut microbiome; material: fecal sample | place: Denmark | collected 2008
TACAGCCGAAGCCGATGTCCTTCAGTCCCATGTACTTTAATGTAAGCAATGTCCTCAGGCCCTTGTCGAATCCACCTGCATGGCCTCGCAGTTCATCGTTCTTTTGGCTAAGCCCTTCTATGGAAATGCGGATGCCAATGTTGGGGAACTTCTTTGCCAATGCGACAACCCTGTCCTCAAACCATCCCGAGGTGGAGATTACAATTCGCGGGGTATGCTTGTAGCACTCCTCAACTATCTCGGCCAGGTCTTCGCGGATGAACGGCTCTCCGCCCGTAAGGTTGATGAACTTCAATTGCGGCAGCGTCTTCAGGTCTTCCGCCTTTATCTCCTCCTGCCTGTTTGTCGGGTTCTTCCAGATGTTGCACATTTGGCAGCGCATCGGGCAGCGATACGTTAGGATGATGCTTGCGTCGGTTGGACGCGGAACTTTTGTGTTAGCCATAATAACCTTATTTGTTTACTTGTTTTTCTGATTAAAAAATTTAGAATAATCAAATTTATATTGATTCCGTTTTATATGTTGGTTATAGATAATGCCGTATTATAATTGTCAATCAGCGATTTATAGAATGCATCATCGTTAAAATTATCCTCAACCCATTTCCTGGCGGCCGTTCCTAACTTTCTGCATCTTTGTACATTGCCATCAAGCTGTTTCATCAAGCTGGCAAGTTCTTGATAATCTTCCGCTTCATATACCAGGCCACGGTCTTCCGTCACCATTTCAGGTATACCTCCGCGCCTTGAGCCTATAACGGGCTTACATGCAGCAAAAGCCTGCAATATGACGTAAGGAAAATTCTCCTGCCACGTTGAAGGGCATACAACATATTTTGCATTGTAAAGATATTCGTCAAGTTCCTTGCCCCATTTTGGCCCGACAAACTTAACATTTTGCAGGTTGTGCTTTTTGGCCATGCTTTTCAAGGCATTTTCTTCCGGGCCATTCCCTACAATGACAAAAGGTAAATCCCTTGCGACAGTCAAAGCCTTCAACAGGACATCTACGCCTTTCTCGTCAATCAGCCTTCCAAAATACAATCCGAACTTTCCGTCTTTATTTTCTTTTGGCAACGCGGGGACATTAAAAGGATTCATCACCCTTCCGCTTCTTATGCTGCGCTTCCAGAATACTTCCGTTTCTTTTGCCATATAATCACAAGCAAAAAGATGGATTGTCACGTTCTTTTCGTACACTTTCAGCCACTTATGCACATAAGATTCTATCGTGCTTGCCACACTGAAAGCCAAAGAATCGTGGGCGCATCTTGTCATTGCGCAGTGATAGTAATGCCCGTCTTTGCACAAGTCGCAGACATGCCCCCTGTTATATAATTTATAATTGGGACAAATATGCTTGTAGTCGTTATGCGAGATAAGCACAGGTATCTTCCTTTGATGGGCGGCAACCATTATCGACGGTGAGATTTGCGTCATGATGTTAAAGCAATGCACGATGTCAGGCTTAAAGTCATCCAACAATATTTCAAATCTCTTTTTTGTCGAGAAGCTGTAAGGAATTTGGGTTAAAGCCCTTATTTTCGTCAACGGATTAGGGCTTTTGAAGTCAGGCGCATCAACGAAATACCTTGACCATTCCGATTGTATGTTTTGTACGTCGTTCACGGAGAAAAACGCGACTTGATGACCATGTTCCTTTAATACACGGGCAACTTCAAAGAAAAAGACTTCGGCTCCTCCTTTGTAATAAAAGCATTTGTGGGCTAAGATTATCTTCATTTCTTTACGGATTCTATTGAATCTTGATAAAATTTTTTCATTCCTTCCAACATCGGGGTAAGTTCTATATCAACATAATTGTGCATCCTCGTAGTGTCCAATACCATATTGGAAACATCCATGGGACGGGCATTCTCGTAAATGATTTTGTAATCGACCCCGGAAATTATCTTCAGGAAGGCAAGAACGTCATTAACGGAATATCCACGCCCGCTACCTACGTTGACGGTTTGGTTGCTGACATCCTGGTCTATAAATTGGTATATTATCGTTGCCAAATCGTCAATATAGATATAGTCCCTTATTGACGAGCCGTCGCCCCAGACCTCAACAGGCTTCCCGTCAAGCAATTTTCCTATGGCTACAGCCACAAGTCCCTGCCGTCCGTGCAGATTTTGCCCATGTCCATAGGGATTGCTCGGCCTTACAATAAGGTATTTAAGACCTTCGGTCCTGTTCTTGAACAGGATTGCGTTCTCCATCATCTGCTTTGACCACCCATAATACGAAATAGGCTTTTGTTCGTCGGTTTCCTTTAACGGTTTCATGTCATTACGGTTGCCATAAATAGTTCCTCCGGACGAAAAGTAGACGAATTTTACTCTATTCTTTGCGCAATATTCCATCAACCTTATGCTCGGAAATATCATGTTTTGGAATTCGCGGTTGAAATCGTCGTAACCGCTACCCGGTATTAGCGTTGAAACCAAATGGACAACAGTCCGGATTTTATTTTCCGCGATAATATTTTCCACACTTTCAACATTAGCCAGCGATTCCCTGATGATAGAAACATCCAGTCCGTCAAGCCTTGACACATTCGCCAATGCTGGTTCGATGACAAAAACTCCATATTTCTTATCGTCATTGAATCTCTTGATCAAGCTTGAGCCGATAAAGCCGGCCCCTCCAATAAAGAGGATGTTTATTTTATCCTTTGCCATAAAATCCTTATTAAATGTTAGTTTTGTATGGTTGATATTGTATTTCATTTATTTTAGTTAGTATATTTCTTGGCTTATAAGAAATTTTCTTTAATATTTTCTTACGAAAACACATATCTTCTTTTGAACCTTTTTCAAGAATGAATATTCGGCTATTATCATGGGTTAATTGCCGATACGTTTCAATATCGCTTGAATCCTTTGCATAAATCGTCGGATAATCTTTTTTCCCATGATAGGTGTTTAAATACTGTCCCTTATAAATATAAACTTTGTTATTATTAACAGTAGCGAAAGCATAACCGCAATAATAAGGTGCCCCATAAAAAATATTGTCGGTAATTTTTAAACTTTTGTTAGTCTTTTCATACGAAAGTATATTTGCATCCCTCGTTTCAGGCGAGTCAAATTGATTTTCACCCATCATATAGCAGATATTTTTTGAGAATTCACAATCTATATAATCCGGTTCTATACCGTTTTTATTCGTAATCCAATGTTCAAAAGCCTGTCGGCAATAAATGAACTTATTATTAATGAATTTAATTCTGCATGGATTATTGTCATTGACAACAGTCCCTTGTATTGTAACGCCACAATCGTATATGCGAATGATTTTACAATTGCTTACCGTTATGTCTTTAGTTTCATATTTAGAAAAGCCGCATTCAATACCGTTTCCATAACGCACCCAATATCTGAATCCGACTTGTATTGAACCTCCTATGGCATCGATATTGCAATTATCCACTTTTGTATCTGTTATTCCGACTATTCCGTGACGGGCAAAACCCATTATCGCAATATTACGTATGACACAGTTTTTCATTGAATAGATTCCGTGGTTAAAAGTCGAAACACACACATATCCAAGTTCTTTGGGGTTTCTATCCCATTTGAAATATATATATTTAAATATTGCATCTTTCCCATAATGACACGAGGTGAAAAAGTCACCCTCTTTCTCTAACTTATCCTTTCTTTTTTTCATCCGACCGTATATTTTATCATTCTTTGCATCATATAAAAAACCGATATTGTTAAAGTGTGCTTTATCTGATGCGTCCTTTATGGAAAATCCACGAAAGTTATCTTCTATTGAAAGGTCAAGTTTCCACAAACCTTTTATAGTATCAGCCTGCCAAGCCATGGGATTTCTCAAAATTTTGAATCCACAGAGTATTGGCTTATTCCCTTTTCCGTAAGATTCAACAATACTATTAGTCAAACCTGAGATACTTTCAAAAAACACATCACTGCATTTTAATCGCAATCTGATATTCGTTTTGCGTTTTTGAACCGCTTTTCGAATGGTCCTTAAAGGTCTGACTTCTGTAAGTCCGTCATTGCTGTCATTCCCTTCTGATGAAGAAATAAAAATTGTCAGATAATTTTTACTATCTTGTATAATCTTCCCATATACCAGATTGGAAGACGCTGTAAATAACAATAGAAATAGTAAAATTTTAGTGAAAGTAAACATTATCCCTCAGCTCTGCTTTTCTTTGATTTTCAGATAAAAATAAGTGAAAACCTCCTTAGGGGTCTTTCTTGTTACACATGCATATATGCAATTTATATCTCCTATGGCTAAAACCGAATTAACGTTTGGGCGTTTAGCGGGTAAACTTTTGCAAAGGTGGTAGATGTATTTTAAAGGTAATGATATCAAGATTATACAGCGTAATAAAAATTTTATCCATTTATTCCCTTTTGAGAAAAACGTTATTTCCCCTAATGTTGCCGCAGGCTTTGTTGCTGTCTGTATTAATGACAATGATTTGCCGCTCATGCCTTCGTAATGGTAAATCGTAGTATCAGAATCAACGTAACAAGAATAACCTTTCTCATTTAATTCGGTTGACAATGCGATGTCTTCCGGACAGAAGAAATAATACTCGTCAAACCATCCAACGTTTCTAAACACCTCTGTCTTTATCATGAATGAAGCTCCAATAAGATTGTAGGTCTTGAATAGTCCAGGTTTATTTATATAACGCTTGTCCTTTTGTTCATTCCACAACATGAACATTTTTAGAATATATCGTTTAAGCGTTATTGGAGGACGTCCACATACGCTAACCTCTCCTTTATAATTCAGTATTGAGGGGCTGACTACAGCTGTATTTTGCGGACATCTGTCAAAACTTTCTACTAATCTGTCTATCACGGGCATTTTCATTTCCGTGTCGTCGTTTACTACAAAACAGTATTTGCCTTTGGCTTGGCGCAAGGCGAGGTTGTTGTTCTCGGAGAAGCCGCGTATTTCGTTGCTCTCGATGAACGTAACCCAAGGGAAGTCGCGTCGCACTTGCTCCAAGTTATCTTTTGAGAACAAGTAGGCCACCACGAGTGTTTCGTAAGTTACCGACGTGTATTCCCTTATGCTGTTAAGGCAAGGGTACAAATTCTTCAGATTGTTCATGCAGACTATCACGATGGAAACCTGCAATTCAGATGCTGACATATTTTTCTCTTTTTGTTTTGTGAGGTTAATTGATATGCGCTTTTGGTCATTCATTTATGTGTTATAGCGAATAAAAGCGGGTCGAAAAAGTATTATACAATGGGACAGATGGTTGCGGACAATGTGACAGTAAACGGACGTTTGTCCATGCAAAATGACATTCTATGCTTGTCTGGCTTCCCGCTCAAAACAGAAAAAATCTTAGCCAATAAAAACCTGAAGCTTATGGGTAAGACTCCAATAGGATAGATTTTGCCTACCGATAAGTATGCTTTTGGCAGCTAAAAGGTATGCTTTTGACGGCTGCAAGATGTGCCGTCGGATGGTAAAAGGCCACGTTTTCAGTCGCTTTATTAATGTTTTGCTATCTTGTTTGGAAATAATCAACTAAACCAAGATGTTCATTTTTGCACACTCTTGACTTACTTGCAAATAACGCATTGACTGTTAGGTATTTCTAGTTGCACGCTTTGTGTCGCATTATTTTCAGCCTACGGCATTTTATTTTAGAATATGCACAATATACAACGTCTTGATTTCTCAAAAGGAAAGCAAAATCACAGGAATGCCGACACATAGCCATTCAACATCCTCTGTAAATCACCGCCATACAGCCAACGTATTTTTTTCAACCCACTTTTATCAAGACGGGTCGTCAAGAAATATTTTCTCTAATATTTTTGGCAATTCTGAAAAGTCTTTAAACCAAATAACATTCAAACCAAAATCGTTCATTATCCTTTCTTTTATTTCATCATTTCTTTCATCTTCATTTTCTGTTGAAGTTTCGGAAAACTTTTTCTTTTGTAAAAAAACATAATGGACAAGACTTTTATCTCCTATATTTCTTGAAAAATCAAGCAAACGTCGCAGATTCGGGTCAGTCATTGAAAGGCCGATGAAAAAGCATACTGTTCTGCTCAAAGCATGCAATTGTTCAACATTTGACCAAAGATAAGAATTTTTATAAACGTCGTGATAATCTTCCTCACACAATATTATTTTAGAATTTGGCTCTTCCTTTTCTGGCAATATACCGTGAACGTGATAAACGGGGAAATCTCCTATGATTTTTCTACCTCCTTTATTCACAGAAAAATTTATCACGCCAAGCCTGTTTAACTCTTGTTCTACCAAATCATCATAGTTGTAAGTGATGACACTTTCTATGCCAATATTGTTTTTATCGTAATTTTCTGATATACAGCAAGCAATGGTTTTTGCTAAGATATGCTCTGTTTTAATATCTTTATATAAAATAGAACGCAATTTTTCAGTAAAGTCTTTTTCAGAATTGAACAAACCAGTTTTTATATATCTTGCAATAATCAATGATGACTGTGCACAATTACGTTCTATATCATTATAGTTTTCAGGTTGAAACACGGCCTCGTCAGGATTTTCATTTTGCCCAATCAAACCCTTCAACAATTTATCCCATCCAGGTAAGCCTGCATCCATACTTACTCCAGCTCCTAAAAACAACGTGCACTTATGGTTTTTGACCTCATTCCTTGCTTTATCTATTAACTTGCTTGTATCCCCACCTTTAATATCGAAATCTTTTAAGTCGAGTTGGTGCGTTGCTTTTAATTCCTCAAATGAAATTATATGAAAGCTGTCTTTGTCATATAAATGAAAAGTATCTTTAAAAGCATCACTGCATGTCACATATATGACATAAAAATTTTCGATAGGTTCTTTTTCTTTGAGAAGTCGAAACAGATTTTTGAATCTATATAAGGTGTCATAGAGAAAGGTGTATTTAACTTCTACAATACTTTTTTCCGGTATTTTTAAATTTTTACAACCCTCAGGCAGATAGATGTCAGCAATAAACCCATGTTTCAGTCCCTTAGAAAAGACCTGTCCGATTTGTATTGTTTCACCTTCTGAAAGAGCCTTGTTAATATACAAATTCACCTCTCTTTCAGGCGACAATAATATTTTTATTTTCTTTCCCATAGTAAAAATAATCTGATTGTTAAGTTTACCCTATTTTAATAAGGACTCATATTATCTTTCAGCGCGAATAGTATTTACTTTTATCTTGACGGGTGACGATGTGGTTGCTCCCTGAGGATGTACGGATTTCATTGCCCTATATGTATGTTACTCAAAGAAAATTCTGTTTAATATTTTGAAAACAGATAAGCCCAAACAAACGCTCTAACAAACGTTTCATAAGGTACAGCTGTATACTTACTGATGCTGTTCAAACAAGGATATATTTTTTAAGATTGTTCAAATAAATAATCACGATTAGGAATATCAATCATAACCTTTTAAATTTGTATAATTAGATTTTATACCTTTTTGCTTTAATGATAAAAATAAAAGGATTAATAATGTAACTAAAATAAAAAACTGTTGATAATAAGTTTTGTAACAATTATTCATAAAGCCCATAGTTATCCATTCAAAATAAATAGAAATTATAACTATTTTTTGGATTGTTAAAGGTTTATGTCGCGTTTTATAGAAGTAAAGGCCTAATATTAACGAAATAAACAAACAAAACAATATCGTATACCCAAAACCTAAATCTGAATAAATATCACCAATTACTGTATAAAAAATAAAATTTTGAATTGTTTGCTTCCCTTCCCAATATTCTCTTCGTGCATCGTTGTCTTTAAATGTTTTCATTCCCATTATTGTTTTCATTAAAGAAAAAGAATTGTCTCCTTCTGTCCTGACTGTTGAAGGATACATTTGTCTTGAAAACTCCAATGGTCCTTGACCTAAATATAATGAAATCCATGTTATTAGATCCTCTTTATCTTGATTTGAAGCCGTATTTGTATTAAAATTACCACGAGCGAATGTTATAATCATTAATCCGATTATAGCGCAAATCCCTACGAATACCCCAATACGTTTGATTCGTTTCTTTATTCCATAATTCAATACATGTTTAAACAATATATAACAAATTACTAAATAATTCAATTCATTTACCAATGTTCCTCTTCCTCCACCTGTTATTGCTAATAACATTGTCGTAAATAATGAAAAAGCCATGTACTTTACATATTTATTATAAGCTGGCCCTTTGTACAGATAATAAAACAACAAAGGGCTTATAAAAAATTTAAAATAATTTCTAATTTGATTTGAATAATAAAATAAAAATGAACCCCGATCATTTTCACCTTCATACGCATTAACTATAGTTGAATAGTTTAAAGACGACAATTTAATTAGACCGTCAATAGATGGTAATATAGATAAAATAAAAATAATTGTAGCCAATAAATTTAAATAAGATGATATGCCATTATCATTAATCTTATTTATTATACTTGTATCAATAAAACAGAACGGTAAGACTAATATTATAAATAAAAAAATCAAATATAATAATGGTTCATAATTAATATCAGAGCTTTCAAAATAATACCATTGATTTTGCGATAGACAATAAAAAAGAATAGCTGAAACAAAACCAATTGTTACATATACCATAACTATATTAAATGAGAATGTTGTTTTTTTTCTAGAAATCATTAACAACCAAAAGACAAATAAAATAATTACACAAACGAATAGTCGAAAAGTTCCTTCGTCTAATTTAATATAATCAAACATAATTTATAATTTTCAATAATTGCGATTGTACAGCTATTGGATATAAATTTTTTTTAGCGACTGCAATATTCTTTTTAAAATAAGAATTGGCTTTAAATTTATTAATTACTTGAATCAAAGATGTTAGGTCATTACACAATACGCCCAAATCTCCAAATTTATTAAACAAATATTCAAAGTAGGCATTCTTTAATGCTATGATTGGTTTCTCGTTCCAGATGGCTTCCAATATGGCACCACTTGCTGTTAATTTATATGAGTTGGTATCATACAATAACAGCATAACATCCATGGATTGTACGTAAGAATTATATATTTCGAACGGCAATAATCTATTAGTTGAATTCAACTCAACAAAATGTTTGTTGTCTATAATTTCAGAACATGTGCTAAGCGCATAAATACAAATATTATCATTTTCAAGATGAGACAGAATTTGTTTTAGAGCGTCTAATCCTCGTGAAGGCGTTATAGCACCGGGTATGCCTATTTTTATACGCTTATCGGCAATCATGCAACCTGGCTTTATTTTAATTTCAGGTCGAATATAGCTATGGTCAATCCAAAACATCCGCTTTTGATTTTTTGGCGATATAAATGAATTGAAATAATCAACCATATTTGGTGAGAGAAGAATGAAGTGAAACACTCTGTTTAATTTAATCCGACAAAAAACAAATCTGAAAAACAATGACAATAAAGACGATGCCAAAGAATAACGACTATGTTTATCTATTAATTCCATTTCATTATGACATAAGTCGTAAATATCATTCTTTTTCTTGGAAAAGACAGTAATCAATAGGATTGCAAAAAATAAATTGTTATTAAAAAATACGTCTGTGTTATTCTTACATTTGTTATAGTAAATAAAATTCAAGAATGAAACCTTTGCCAATTTAGCGAGATAATTTAAGCCTTGATTATGAAAGTCAAAATGACTTATGTGCTTCTCTAAAAAGCGAACATTAGAATAGTTGATATTGCATTTCGTCAATAAAGACTTTAAGTTTTCACATGCACTTTTATCCGCTATATATGTAACTTCTTTATATAAATTGGAAATCATCATGAGGTATGCTTGATTTATTACTTCATGGTAACTTCCATGAGAATACATGTCAATTATGACAGCTTTGTTTTTCATATTAGTTTTATAATGTTTTAAATAAATTTTCCCATGCAGAAGCAATGGTATTTACAGAAAACTTTTTGCATGTTTCAGAACCATTTTCGGCAAGCCGTCTACGTCGTTTGTCATCATTCATCAAGTTTTTTAATTCATTCACAAACGATTCAAAATCATTATCAGGTATAATGATGCCGTTTTCATCGTTTTTAATAATGTCGTGTAAACTTTTATATGAGTCCATAACTATTGGCACAACTCCATATTGCTGAGCTTCTACCAATGTCATTCCGAATCCTTCAAATGCAGAAGTCATTAAAAATATAGACGAATTTAAATAATACTGTTGCGGATTTTTAAAGCCTTCAAAAGAAACTCTCTTTAGCCCTAAATCCGCACTTAATTGTTTTGTTTGTCGCATATCAGGACCATCGCCTACTATACAAAGATTCCAGCTAGAGAATTTGTTATCGGATTCAATTTGTTCCCAAATCTTTAAAATATATGATAGTCTTTTGTGATATTCAAATATTCTTCCTACGAACAAGACTTGCTTACATTTATTTTCATAATTGCTGAAATTGTAAACATAATTGTATGTTAATGGATTTGAAATTGCAGCAAGTTTGTTTGTATTCATTTTTATGTGAGAAAGATGTATATATTCTTCCAAAAAAGATCTTGACAGAAATACATATTTGTCACTCAACTTATAATTGTTGTCATGGCTTCGTATTTGTTGCCAATGAATGTATTTACAGTATATATTATTTCCGCAAATTATTTTAATAATCCTTTCTTTGATTGAATGTGGAGCAGCAACCTTAGGCAATATGTCCAAATGCCAACAAGTTATTAATTTACACTTGGTATTTTGCACTGCCAAATGACATAATTTAGTGCTTCCCCATTGATTTATTGCAATGTCGATATTATGCGTTTTGATGTATTCATGCATTTTTTTAACGTCTGTCACATTGAATTTTTCAATGGTATACATTTTTTGAGATTTAATGTTTGGAGAAACATTATATGGCATGGGGTTACAAACCTTTTCGTAAGTATATACAACAAAAACATTATGCTTGCGTCTTACAAACTCATTTGCCAATGTTACAGTTATAGTTTCACCCCCACCGTAAACTGGCCAAAAACGCATAATATAAAGTATGTTCATAATTATATTTTATTAACTCAGAGCTTTGTTTAGAAATGATAAAGAGCTTTCACGGGCAACTTCCAGATGTTTGCAAACTTTTGAATAGTCAATATTAGGAAATGGCAGATGTTCACCTAAGGATTTAAGTTGGGAAGTAAGTCCTAATGTTCTCAATAAATTGAAAACCCTGCCATCACGTCCATCATTTAAACAAATAGAAAAGAAAGGTTTTTCTAATATTACCGACAATGCTGTTCCATGAAAAGAAACAGTTACCACAGCTTCTGCAAAGTATATCAAATTTAAAAACTCAATAGGACTAACATATTGTTTCCCGTGCTTTCTTATGCGATAATTCATTCCTGAAGCATCATAAACCGAAGCATTGAGCCGTTTTGCTAAATCAACTACTTGTTGATAAATTTTTCTCTTTTCCCCTCTCGCTTGATATAAAAGTACATATCGTTCTTTTATAATTCGTTTTTTAGGCATTATTGCAAGCCAGTTGTTTTTGGACAAAAGCAGTGTAGGATCTATTACAACTTCAATTTTCAAATTAGAAATAGAACTCAAATACCGTTTTAGTTCTTCTTCTCTTACGCTTATCGCATAGAATGTTTTAAGACTTTCAACCAATTTCTCTGCGTCATTTTTTTTTATATGTTTCTCTGAAAAACTTGCTGCATAAGAAATCTTACGAATTTTGTTTGAAGAAAATTGTAATGTATACATTGGGTCTAAACAACCATAGGTGATTTCAGGATTCCATATTTGGTCACTCCCAACTATAATAGCATCAAAGTCACTATTTGCTAATTCAGCAGGTTTATAAAATTTGTTTAAACTAAATCGTAAAAATTTATTTTGGAATTTAGAATAATGCAACATTGTTTGAATATAAGTAAAGGTATCAAATATAACGTGCAATAATATTTGTTTAATAAATGAAGTCAGTCCGTTACTTATTTTTGCATTTCTAAAAAAGCTGTATTGTTTTGATAAATATTTTGGTTCATATCTTATTAAAGAAACGTCATGTCCTAAGATTCTCAATGTCTTAAACAATGCTAAAGCTTGTAATTGAGCACCAACATTTAATGCGGTATGAAATGTAAGTATTCCGATTTTCATTTATTTCTCAATTAAAAAATTTTGCGTATAAGGTTCCTTAGTTGCCTTAATTTCCATATAGGTCCTACATTCCCATATTTATAATAAACGAATTTAAAGCCATGTTTTTTGTAGTCTTTTTCGAAATCAAACCTATGTTCGTTTTCCAAAGATGGATGTTGTAAATTGGGTTGTAAACAATCCTCCAACTTGGCAGGGATTACGGTCATGCGGTCTTTAACAGCGTTGAAGATTTCGCGCCCTTTCTCTGTGTTCACTAATATCAGTGAAACGCCCTTGTCGTCCTTGTTGATATTTGGATCGGTCTTTTCCCATCCCCAATAGTCGGCTATCGTTATGTCGCTCGGCCGCTTTGTATTTGCGAAATGACACTTTCCGCACGATAGGCGGAACATTATATGCTGATAAAACAAATAAGTAAAGCTCATTTTCCCCCCCCCTTAACAAATTTAAACGTTTCATGATGCGCTGCCCAGCCGTACTTCTGCTTATCGCGGAAATTAACCCAACAGATTTTGTCTCCCTGTTTTTTCTCAAGGTAAGCAATGTAGTCGCGCCAAAGATAAGGCCCTGGTACTCCGTGGCACACAATATCAACCAAAATAAGATGTTCACGTAGCTTCTTCCCGATATAGGAGTTCAAGCCCGCTGTCTGACAAGGTGTACCTGAAAAGAGTACAGTCAAACCATCCTTCAGGTCTTTCTTTACCTGCCGGAACACAGTGTTCATGTCACTTTGCACATACTTGCTGCCCTTGAACTCATCACGTTCTTCCTTTGTTTCCGCCCGCTTGTGGACAACACGGAAATGGTCCGTGTAACCTGCGCCGTAAACAACTCCGCCATTTTCAAGCACATAGTCGGAGATAGCTATGAACGCAGCTCCGCTACGGCTCGTTTCC
>ULNQ01001404.1_pt1 | contig 12964 bp, 9 predicted proteins | sample 1951951 | NCBI WGS metagenome assembly ULNQ01 (sample SAMEA4835580, study PRJEB28245) | human gut metagenome | biome: gut microbiome; material: fecal sample | place: Denmark | collected 2008
GAGTGGTAGGGTTTAGGCTGTGGATTAGATGTCAGGGGTTGTGGCAGTGATTTAGATAACAGCGATGACCGCAGTTCAAGCCACTCGATTCTAAGAGGCAGACTTGGCAATGGAATAGATGATATAAATAATATTTAAGAAAGGAAGCGATTACGATAGATATTAAAAATTATGTACAGTCCTGTGTGGAGGACTACAAGAAGTTTGTTGGGATAAGTGCTTTCCCTGATTTTACTATCAAGTCAAAGGAAATGACATTAGAAAAATCTACAACGCAGGGATTTGATGCGCCTGCTGCAGTATTTTATGACGTTCCCACAGGAAAGCATTCTCTTGAGATTTGGTCAAAATTATATCTTCCACAAATGAATGCGCAATATTTAGTTTTTCATGAGTTCACTCATATTTGGGATGCAGAAGTATATTCTTTAAAAGATAAAGTAAAGCATATGTCAAACAAGGGATATACTGAGTTTCATGCTGCACAAGTTGATTTTATGAGAATACTAGGTGCTCGTAATATATATGAACCATTTTCTTTTGACATGGGCCAAAGAATAGAAACATACAGTGGGACCAAAAAGGCAAAAGATTTTGTTGAAATGCCATTAAATCTGGCAACGGAACTAATAACACGTTCAGATTTTCCAGCAAATATTGAGACTCTTGCAACAACTCTGGCAACTATTTTTAATTATTATGGTAGACGTTCTATATGTAAAATGTATGCTGACAATTATGCTGATGATAGCGACACGAGTACTATTGCATATTTCTTAGGCGCAGATACAATAAAAGCATTAGATGCGTATATGCTGGGCTGGTTTGATAAGAATAAAGTATCTCTTATAGATAAGCTTTATAAGAAAATGGTGCTAACTTTTGTATCAAAATATAATTTGTCATAGACAGATAAAGGCTCCGCATCACTGAAATTTATCCAGTGTCACGGAGCCTTTGTGTAGCTATGAAATTATACATCCACATCGATACTAACACCGGATTTTAGTTCAACGGTGATGTGGTCATCCCAGATAGTGATCTGCTTGATCCAGCGTCGTACCAGCGATTCGTCAAATTCGGTGAGGTGGGTAGTCTGTTGTGCAATATAATCCTGTAGATCATTGATCCGCTTTATCTGTTCGTCTCTTGCGGCAGTGTCTATAGTGGTCTGCTGACGCAGTTCTCGAAGCCTGAATATTTCATCGGCAATTTCGTCATAGGCTTCTTTGCTCTGGGCTTTCTGGATAAGCTCTTGCTGTAAGGCCATCAGCTTCTCGTCGATCTTCTCAACGGAGGTCGCCTGTGAAGCTCGGATGACTGCGGCAATGTTAAGCTGGAGCTGCGCCTGATAGTTACTTTTGTCACCGAGCATTTGATTGATGGCTTTAACAACAGCATCCTGAAGGACTAGCTCATTGATGGTTCGAGCGTGGCATTCAAGCCCGGTGGATTCTAACCTGCTGATGCAGCGCCAGACAATTGATTTGACGCCACGGTTGTTCCAGTGAAGCCTTCGGAACATTTCACCGCATTCGCCGCAAATGACAATCTGTGCAAAGCAGTGGTTGCAGCTGTAGGAGCGCTTTTTGCCATTGGCACTGGTTTTGACCACTCGCCTGCGTACCAGCTCTTCCTGCACCCGTAAGAAAATATCCTTCGGAATAATCGCCTCGTGATTATTCTCAACATAATATTGCGGAACAATGCCGTTGTTCTTGACTCTGGTTTTGTTAAGAAAATCTGTGGTGTAGGTCTTTTGCAAAAGTGCATCACCAATGTATTTCTCGTTACGGAGAATCTTGTTGATGGTGCTCGTCCACCATTTCTTTTTCCCGGCACCTGTCAAAATACCGTCCTTCTCAAGCCCTTTTGCAATTTTGTCCATAGAACTGCCCTCAAGGTATTCTCTGTAAATACGCTTTACCACCTCAGCCTGCTCCGGATCAATCACAAGGTTACCTTCCCTATCCTTTGTATATCCCAGAAAGTGATTGTGGTTTACCTGCACCTGACCATTCTGATAGCGAAACTGCAAGCCCATTTTCACATTCTGACTAAGTGATTGCGACTCCTGCTGAGCAAGTGACGCCATAATTGTAAGCAAAACCTCTCCCTTTGCGTCCATTGTATTGATGGATTCCTTTTCAAAGAATACCGGTATGTTTTTATCCTTAAGCATTCGTATATACTTTAAGCAATCAAGAGTATTTCTTGCAAAACGGCTGATTGATTTGGTGATTATCATATCAATTTCACCCGTCTTGCAGGCCTCAATCATACGATTAAATTCTTCTCTCTTTTTAGTGTTGGTACCTGAAATACCGTCATCTGCATAAATGCCGGCAAACTCCCATTCAGGATTTTTCTTGATATACTCGGTATAGTGCTCAACCTGAGTTTCATAGCTTGATGCCTGTTCATCGCTGTCAGTACTGACTCGACAATAAGCGGCAACTCTAAGCTTTGGCTTATCCTCCTGCCGTCGTGAGGTATTTCCAACCTGTCGTTTTGCAGGAATAATCATAACATTTCCCATCAAATGTCCCCACTTTCTATCAGACTATATATGTACTCTGCCTGTCTGATTGGATTATCAAAATTTTCAGTTATGCTGCCAAGCCTAAATGCTATTGGTGGCTTTTTTATTTTTTCAGGCTTGTAGCGATTGTTTCTACCTAACCTTGAGGAGCGTTCACTCAATTCCATTTTGGCAGCATTAAAAATTTCATTGTCTATTATTTGCGGGTAGAAGTCATCGCCAAGATAGTGCTTGTTTTGCAGCATATTCTTCACTCCGCAATGTCGCATATTAAGTCCTGCCCTCTTTGCCGCATCGACAAGAGAAAGTCCGCTAAGGTAATTCAAATAAACATTGCGAACCTGTTCGGCAGTGGCTTCGTCAACAACAGCCTTTCCGTCAACGATTATATATCCAAATGGCGTGTGTCCCATTAAATCATCTCCTCAAATGTAAGGCCACATCTCAGAACAAATCCTATTTTTTGTCGTGAATAAATCAAAATATGGTCAACAAATAGCTCAAATAAACTCTTATTAAAATCCGTCAGCATTTCACCGCGTTTGCAGTAATTTATCAGGCGCTCGGTTTCATAAACCTTTGTAGTATCACCCGCCACCGTATTATTCAGCGCCTCGATTTCACTTCTAAAATCACGAGCCTGTAAAAGTAATTCGTTGCATTCCTGCGTGTAAAGTATTTGGTCAATATAGCCTTGCGCCATCAATTTATGCAATGTACTGCGCTGCTCGGCATTCTGGTCAAGCTGGTTTTCAAGATATTGAATACGGAGCAAGGCTTCATCAGCTGTATTGCTTTGCATTGCTGCAAGATATGGCTTGAGAAGCAGTCTGTAACTGAAAATCAGCTTATTAAGCATAGTTGCAAACGCAAGCTTTAACGCATCATCTCTTACAAACAGCATTGAGCACCTGTTAGTATCAGACAGGTGAGTATTGCACACCCACGCAACATAGCTATTGTACTTGCCCTTATGAATTCTTCTGCGAAAGGTATTTCCGCACTCACCACAAATAAGCTTTTCGGAAAAAGCATATCTCTGCTGATATTTATCACTACCGCTTTCTATTCCCTTTTCGGCAGCCCTTTGTTCAATAAGTGCAGCGGTAGCATTAAAATCCTCGTGACTGATAATTGCCTCATGATGATTCTGTATTAAGTACCTGTTAAGCTCTCCGTTATTTATATGACGATTAAAATTACTGTCGGCATAGGTCTTCTGAAAAATGCAATCACCTGTATATTTTTCATTCGTAAGAATATTGTGCACACTTGTCGATGTCCACCTTCCACCCTTTTGCGTTGGCACCTGTTCAGCGTTCAACTTCTTAGCAATTGAGTACATTCCTTTACCTGAAAGCAGTTCTCTGAATATTCGCTTTACAATATCTGCCTGTTCAGGAACAACTTGCAGTCCACCTGATTCAAGCTTATAACCATAAGGTGCACTGCTTAATCTGTAAGTTCCGTTTTCAAAACGCTTTTTAATTGACCATTTGTTGTTTGATGAAATAGAAGCGGATTCGCCCTCAGCCATTGTGCTGAGAACTGACAGAAAGAGCTCGCTTTCCATAGAGCCGGTATTTATATTTTCCTTTTCAAAATATACCGGAATATTCAGGTTGAGAAGTGTTCTCACAATTTCCAGACAATCCATAGTGTTTCTTGAAAAGCGGCTGATTGACTTTGTAATTACAAAATCAATTTTCTTTGCCTTGCAATCAGCTAAAAGCCGCATAAGTTCCAGCCTTTTACTTGCCTTTGTGCCTGTTATGCCCTCATCGTAGTACACACCCGCAAAGCACCAATCATCTCGTGAATTGATGTAGTTTTCATAATGGCTCTTTTGTGCTTCCAAGCTTTCAAGTTGTGCATCAGTCGCCGTTGAAACTCGGCAGTAAGCTGCAACACGCAGTTTATCCTCGGCATTTTTTGCAGGTTGAATTTTGTCAATTTTCGTAACCTTTTTCATGATAACTCACCTCCCATTTCACTTGTATATACATCACTCTAAATGTCACAATTGTCAAGTTGTTTTCGGCATAATCTCGGCTAAAAATGGAGAGAATGTGTCACGATTTTTCTTTGTTAATTTGTTGAATTCTTCCAACGAGATAAGTCCTTTTTCAAGCATATCCTTAGCTACCCTCTGCGCCATAACATAGTTGTAGTCCTGTAAAAGCTCCGCATCTGTCAACGGCTTTGCAGACATTTTTAAATGTGACTCAACATCTGTTGTCTGGAATACTGTTCTCACTTCATTCTGCATAATACTACCTCCGTTTTTTTGTTATTCACTTTCCACTGGAGATAAACAGAGGTTTTGAGCGAAAAAAATCCCCATCAAGGAATAAAACTTCCTCGATGGGGATTTGGCTTTGTTAAAATAATGTTCTATTGTCTGTTAAGATAAAATCTCGTTTACTCTTTTCTGAACGGTGTTGTAGTTATAGCCGGCTTTGGTGAGGCGGTTTTTGCGGTCTGCGCCGTTGCCCCATTTGCCCTGAATTACCTCTCTTGCAATGGCATCAACTGACTTTTTGCCGGATGACTTTGGTGTATAAACGGTCTTTCCGTTTTCATCAAAGACAGAGTAACCGCTGTTTTTGTCGGCACATTTCTTTGCATTTGAAAGGTCATAAAAAGCACCCTTCTGCGACTTTGCGTCCTTCCAGCTTTTGCGTACACGATAGAGAGTTTTCTTTGATGTCACAGGTTTTGAACTGCCTAAGCCAAGCTGAGCGTTCACCTCCTTTGCAATCTGTCCGTGAAGATTGTAGAGATAATCACCCGGGCAGGACTTGTTCGCATAATCCCTGTGAACCGTCATATTGCAGCCGTTAAGGTGGTTCATTCTCTCTGACTTGTTTGTTGACCACACAAGCCTTTTGATGCCGTTTCTTTTGCAGATATCAACAAGCAGTTTAATCAAAGACTTGTACGCAACATCATTTACTCTGTATGGGTGGTAGGTATCGGACGCAACCTCAATGGTGATTGCTCGGTTATCGTTTGATGCAGACGAAGTACACCAGCTGCGATCCTTTTCCTCTACATACATTCCGATACGGCCGTCATAACCGATACCGTAGTTTGAGCTTGCCTCCTTGCTTGCGGACGCAAAGATTGAACCGAGAGTTTCAACAGAACACTGTCCGACAACGCAGTGAATTGAAACTGTATCAATCTTGTGATTGCGATTGATGTTTCTGTTTGGTGAAATTTTTGTGTAGCTAACTAATTTGCTGTTTGTGTATGACATTCAGTCGTCCTCCTTTTCACTTCTGTGGTGTAATTGTGCAAGCACATTTTTAATCTTTTCGGGAATGGGAAGTCCCAGATGTGCTCCGTTTTCAAGCAGTGACAAGCCCTCATTTGAGAGATAGAAGAAAATCACTGCCGTTCTCAGCACACTGCCCGTGCCGATAATGTACACATCAAGAAGATTCGCCACCCCCACAAGCAGAAAGATAATCACCTTCCTGCAAATGCCTTTAAAACCAACCTTGCTCGAAAGCTCTCTGTCGGCAAAGGCACACATCATTCCTGTAATGTAGTCGATAACTACAAATGCAATGAGTGCATACAGAAAGCCGTCTGCACCTCCGAGAAACCACCCGAGTGTTCCTCCAAGTGCGATGAATGCAGTCTGAATGCTGTTCCAAATCTGTTTCATAAATACCTCCTGTGTCTATTTTTTAACCCACTTGCTCCAGCTTGAATTCACCTTTGAACGGATATATACATCAAACGGAGTGTCCCTTGCCGTATATCTCTGTATCACAAGATTTGTACTGCAAGAAAATACTTCAAGCATACCGAATACAAGTGCCGGATAGTTCATATTCTCCTGCGGTACTCTTCGTCTGAAATAAATACCCTGCGTTGTAAGACTGTTAAGGCTGACATCGTCCTCAACAGAGGTCTGTATAATGCCCATAACAGGAAAGCCGTTCATATGTATTTCACCCGTCACATCAAGTGCGGATTGTGGGTTTGGATTGTTAATGCCTACCTTTTGTTTGCGTAAAGATACAAGCGGTGTGCCCTGCGGAATTAAATAGTACAGGTCTGTAATAACCGACTTTTCCATAGCATCACGGATTTCAATATGAAAGTCATATGACATATTCACATCAAGATTCATAAGCTGAAGATTTGAGTACGAATAGCTTGTGTCGTTCATTTTAAGGTTGCTTAAAATGTCAACAAAATTTCCGTAGTTTGCATCACTTGTCCTCTTGTATTGGTAGCGAAAGGATAAAAGCTGATTGTGATTTACCCCGTCAATTGTGATTGGTGAGTATGAACCGTTGAAAATAAGCTGGATTTCCGACTCAATCTCATTTGTTCGTCTTAGTGTAATCGTACTGAGATTCGGACTGCTGTACGGAATAACGGTAATCGTCTTTTTAATGCTCGTTGTGTAACCTCTTGAGTCCGTAACCGTGACCATAACCACCACATCACCGCTTTTTGCAACAGTGCCGAGGTTCAGCTCCTTTGCCGTAGTGCTTGACTTGCTCACACCGTTACAGCTTACCGTGTAGCTTGTAATCTTCGATTCATTCCTCGGTTTTGCCGTAAGGGGAGTAACCTTGAGATTTGAATAGTTCTGAATAAACAGCTTTGAGTTGCCCGTAACGGCAGTGGTCTTTAAATTGGTGTCAAGATAGATAAACCCGTTAATTACAGGCCTTGAGCTGTGCGATGTGGTGGTAATCTGACAATTCCTTTCAGAAATGCCTACATAGGTTGAACCCTTGTATGTGGTGACCGTTAGCTTTGCCGTAATGCTTTTGTCCTCATACATTGCCTTGAGAATACCCGTTCTGCTGTCCGTAGGAATGGTAATAATCCTGTTTGCTGTCCCCTTGTTCCACGCAAGTCCCGATATGCCAGTTATCGGAATACCTCGTATGGTAATCGTAATGTTGTGTTTAAGACCTGCGTCATTTACCGTTGTGTTTACTGATACGGTCGGATTTTCCGTATCTATGTAAATCGTGTCAATTCTATTGACAACCGTTGTCTTTGCCATATTGCCTCCTAATCAAGAATTACAATGTTGAGTCCCTGCGAGCTGTCCGTCATCGGAATCAGCTTTGTTCTGCCGATTGTAAGCTCACCGTCAACTGTGGTTTTCTTCGTCTGAGTTTCGTCCTTGTTTAGTGTGAATATCTTTTCACCGTTGTAGTAGCCGGAAAATTCAGTGTTTGTAATTACTGTTTTCTGCGAGGACTTGCTGTTTGAAACCTCAATGCCTTTGCGGTCAATCTTTACCTCGTTTGTGTATATCTCGTTCGGTGCAGGCGACCAGTGTTTGATAATACTTCCGTCAGTAAGCATAAGGTCGCTTACCTTAAGGGAAGAACCACGGCTGTAAATAAATACTGTAATCTCACCGTCTGATACATCTGGAAGTACAACCGAAAAATCCGTCCAGTCAAAGCTGTCCTTTGTATTAAAAAGATATTCTCTTTTAACTCCGTTGTACTGAACATACATATATGCACTAAGCTGTGAATAGCTTTTCTTTGCTCTGAGTGACAGCACAAAGGATCTGTCGGCAACCGAGTTATACACACTTTGCGACAAGGTGCTTTCCGCACCGAGTACAAAAGCAGAACCCGAAGAGGTATGACTGATTACATCTGTATCGGAAAGTACAGTGACCAATCCCGAATACTCCCAATCATCCGAAAGTCCGTTGAGAGCCGATGAGTTTAAAAGATAGTTCTTTCCGCCCGTGGACTGCTCGTTGATTTTAAAGGAAATGTCCTCTGCGGTCTGTTCAAGTGTTGATGTCCTTTCCGTAATTTCAGCAATACTGTCGCTGAGTTTGTCGGTATCCTCTGTTTTTGTATATGCACTGAGGTGAACCTCACCGCTCTCCAAATCCCACCACGAGGATTTATCAGCCGAACTGATTACTCCCGCCTTGATGATGTTTGCCATAAGCGTTCCGCTTGTGATAAAGTTTGCCACGATTTTTCCGTCAGCCGTAATCGCAGTTTCATACGGGCCGTTGTATCCACTCTTTGAAAAACCTAAGCCACCGACATTCCACCGCCACACATTCCTTGCATCGTACAGATTTTCGTTGTCAAGAATCAAAAGTTCATACGGCTTGCCTGTAACAGAATCCGTGTGCACAACAACAAAGCCACCTTGCTGACCTGAAATCAGCGAAGTGGCATTTTTAATAGCAGTATTCATAAGTAACGGAAAGCTGTCGGTTTCCTTTTTGATTTTATCGGTTGTACTTTTGATTTCTGCAACCGTATTCACAAAGTTTGATTTTGCCGTTCCGAGTGTGATTGATGAATATTTCTCGGCCAGTGCGTCATATACGGTTTCAATAACCTTCGTCTTTACCTCAATATTCATATCTGCGTGTCTGACGGTCACTGTGTCGCAGAGGTTCACCTTTTCGAGGAACTGCGAATATTCGGGCTGTTGCCATAGCGGTTCAAACGACACCTTCACCGTGGGAGTTTCGTCACCGAACGGATTCTGTTTGATGTATGACTTCGCCTTTTCTCGAAGTGTGTCCTCGGTAACGGTTTCTCCGTCCTTAAAGAAGGACGAAAAGTCCTTGATTAAGGTTTTCTCTCCCGCATATTTTTCGACAACAGGAAGTACGGCTTCCGAAAGAGTAACCACATTTTCGGTATCACCGTTCTTTACAACCGCATAGGGCAAAAGGTGTGTATATACCGATGAAAAATCATTGTCCTGCTCAAGTGAGGTGAGGTTCTTGCCGTATTCAATCACCACACCGTTGTCCTTACCACGCTTTGAGTGGAGAATGACATCAAGCATATCCCATTCGTATTCACCGCCCCACACATCAAGGACTGAACCTTCCGTACCGCCCAGAACAGCACGAACGCTCATCGGCCTGTCGACTGAAAATGCCCTAGGTGCAGAAAGGTCGGTTTTGCAATTAAAGCTGTGCTGTGATGAGGTGCTTGAAAAAATCCTCTCGAGTGCAAGCTGTGGTGAAACCGATTTGCTCTCAAAGCACAACACGCCAATGCCCGACAAATCATATGACATATGCTGTGCATACACTGTGATGATGCCGTTCATCGGTGTTGTAATTCTGTATATGCGAAACGGCTGTGACCTTGATGTGTCATTCGGCTTAACGAGTATAACCCTGTCGTTTTTAATCTCATCAAACAATGCACCGTGCAGAGGATATTTCATCACACATTCAAACGCACCGTTTCTCTCCTCTGTAACTTTGCAAAAGGTGCAGTCCGACAGCACACCGATTCCGTAGGTGTCAAACTCGGTTTCATCTGCTCTGTATAAAATCGGCATCATAACGAACACCACCTTGGAAATACTGAACCGTCTGTTATGCCACCGCCGAGAATAAACCTGTTTTCACCCCTTACAAGCAAAGGAAAACCCGTGCCTGTAACCGTATCATTTTTCAGCGTGTTGTCCTTGTAAAAGCACATCTTTTCGCTGTCAATCTCAATGAACTCATCAATATTGTTGAAAGTCCATTCATGCCTGCCGTTTTCGTTATCAATGGTAAGCGTACCCGCACCGTTGCCGTTAAGATGAATAAGCGGTCTGCTCTCAAAGCTGTACGGATTCACAAGTACGGTTTCACCCTTTGACGGCAAGGTCACTCTGTAAATATCCTCGCTGACCTTCTCGAGAGAATGCCATGCGGTTTCGTCACTGATAAATGTATATAGGGCAAACCTTGCATTCTCCTTTTTCCAGTTTTCGTTTACCTTAAGATATATTCTGCTCTTATCGGCATCTGAATAGTAGTCCCAGTAGCCGTCTGTCCACGAATTTGTATTCAGTACAAACATATTCTTACCACTCGGCACAACAAGGTCTGCCGTCTGATTCCAACGGTTGCTCCAGTCGTTTTCCAGCTTTGAACCGTCCATTCTGCAAAAAATCATATACGGAAAATTCAGCACCACATCAATACTGTGCGGTAACTCACCATCAATGTCATATCTAAACGGCTTGCAGTTAAAGCTTACGGTAAACACACCGATTTTGTTAAGCTCATCTTCAATGTCAAGCGAGGAGTTAAAAAGAGCATATCTGAAAAATCTTTTGTCATAGCTGTCCTTTAGTATGTGATACCTGTCGGGCTGTGCATACAGCCATGCCTTGATTTTTGTAATGCTGTCAGCAAGCTGTTGACTGTTCTTTGCAGACAGATATACAGAATAGCTCACCTGTGTATTTTCATATCTGCGATTCGGTACAATCAAATTACCATTGCGACCGGGGATTGACACAAAGGAAGAGTCATACTTTGGCGAGGAGTACACATTCTTTCTCTGTATATGAAGCCCCATATCAGATGACCTGATGCCGTTGTATTCAAAATAGTTCACGCAAATACCATTCCTTTCCTTTTGGCAAACTGACCTGCAGTTTCCATAATCTCGTTTGTAAGCTGAGAAATATCGTCATTTGAGTAGTTGTTAAAATTTGCAATATTCAGCACAAGCGAAAGACCGCTCTTGCCGAAAGCAGCAGAATTTGAATTATCAACCAATCCTTTAACATTTCCGTCAATGCTGAAATCAGTCGGCAAAGCAGTTTTCATATCATCAGCAAGTGAGTTCATAACACTTGAAACATCACTGCTCATACCCTCGGCGGCACGAACAGCCATATCACCGTTCTTGTCAATAGAGCCGGCAAGACCCTTGACGAGCATTTCGCCGACCCATGCCATTTCCTTTGATGGTGAGTGAATGCCAAAAAAGTCGCAGATGCCGTCCCAGATACCCGAAATCCAACCGCTGACTGAATCCCAGAGCCACGATGCAAGACCGCAGATACCGTCCCACAAGCCTTTTACAATGTTACCGCCAATTTCAACAATCTTGTACATAAGTGAACCAAAGGACTTTACAATGCCTTCAATAATCTTAGGTACCGCCTTTACAATTTCCTTAATGATAGTCGGCAGATTCTTAACAAGCGAAATCAACAAATCAATACCCGCCTGAATTATTGCCGGAATATTGTCAATAAGAGCATTAACAATGCCCGAAATGATGTCGGGGATTGCATTCACGATTGTGACTATGATGGTGGGCAGAGCCTTGACAAGTGAAATGAGCAAGTCAATGCCTGCCTGAATAATCTGCGGAATTGAATTTATTACCGCATTTATAATTCCGTTGATAATCTGCGGAATTGCCTTGACTATTGATGTGATAATATCGGGCAAAGCACTGACAAGAGAGGTCAGCAGCTTAATGCCTGTCTGTATGATTTGCGGTATTGAATTTAAAAGAAATGTAACTATGCCCATGATAATCTGAGGCAGTTTAGATATGAGGTCGGGAAGTGCATCAAGAATACCCTGTGCAAGTGCTGACACAAGTTCAAGTCCTGCGTCAAGAATTGACGGCAAGCTGTCCAGAAGTCCCTGTACAATCGTCATAACCGCATTGACCGCAGTAGGAATTAAAGTAGGCAGTGCATCTGCAAGGCCCTGTACGAGAGTTGCTACGAGCAAGGTTGCCGACTCAATCAGCAAGGGCAGATTTTCAACAATTGCATTTGTAATTGTTAATAAGGCTGACACCGCAACGGGAATCAGCTGTGGCAAAAGCTGAAGCAATCCCTCAAGCACCTGTGCAAACAATTCTGCAAGAGTTTCCAGAACCGTGGGGAGCATTTCACCTGCCGATTCAAGCAGTGTGGTAATGACTATCGGCAAGGCTGAGACGAGATTTTCCACAATAGGCGAGATGTTTTCAAGCACGGTCTGAAATGCCGTTACAACATTTTCACACAACTCACCGAGGTCAGCGTTTGCGTCACCAAATCCTACCACAAGGTTTGTGACCGAGGATTTCAACGCATTAACCGAACCCGAAATTGTACCCTCCGCCTCTTTTGCAGTAGTACCGGCAATATCCATACTCTCCTGCATAACATGGATTGCATCGACCACATCGGCATATGACGAAATGTCATACTTAACGCCCGATATTTTTTCTGCGTCAGAGAGAAGTCTTTGCATTTCCTCTTTAGTACCGCCGTAGCCGAGTTTAAGGTTATCGAGCATGGTGTAATTTTGCTTTGCAAATCCCTGATATGCATTCTGAATGAGCGACATATCCGTACCCATCTTGTTTGCGTTATCTGCCATATCCGTGATTGCCATATCTGCATACTTTACCGACTTGTCCGTATCACCGCCAAGCGACTGAATGAGGCTTGCGGAAAAGCCTGTAACGGTTTCCATGTAGTCATTTGCAGAAAGGCCTGCCGTTTTATAGGCATTAGATGCGTAGCTTTGCAGTTTCTGCGATGAGCCCTTGAAAAGTGTATCAACACCGCCGACAAGCTGTTCATAGTCGGCATAGGCAATAACTACCTCCTTGCCGAGCTTAACGGCAGTTGCGG
>ULNQ01007499.1_pt1 | contig 12870 bp, 18 predicted proteins | sample 1951951 | NCBI WGS metagenome assembly ULNQ01 (sample SAMEA4835580, study PRJEB28245) | human gut metagenome | biome: gut microbiome; material: fecal sample | place: Denmark | collected 2008
AAAATTACTTTAATGAAGATAGCTTCTCTAGAATCAGGATTTAATTCTAAAGCTCAATCTAAAAATAGTTCTGCTACTGGATGGTTCTAGCTTATAGATGGTACTAGAAATAAATATTCTAATTTATCTAGAGAACAGTTTAAAAATAGTCCTGATGCACAAGTATTAGCCGCATCACAATTATATGATGCTAATGCAAGATTTTTAAGAAATAATGGTATAGCAGTTACTGGAGAAGCTATAGCAGCATCATGGTTAAGTCCAACATGGACTAAAAATTATTATAAACATGGTATTGCAGGAGGGTCTGATGCCAATGGTATTAGTGTTGCAAAATATATAAATAAATTTAGAAATGCCTGAAATTTTTGAAGAATTAGATCGTCAAGCAGATAAATGAGAACCTACTGCGGCAGCTATATCTTTAGGTAGTTTAGGACTAGGTGCAGGTATAAGTACTACCGCTGTAGGTGCTCCTATAGGAGGAATTATTGCTGGAGTAGGTTAGTTGCCTTCTTTAGCTATAGCTGGTAGAGGATGGTACAAGATTTTTAAAGAATCCCCAAGTAATTTTGGAAGCGCTGTATGGAATACTTTAGAAACTGGGGCAGATATATTAGGAGCTAAATTTGCAACAACTTTAACTAAAGGAGGTTCTAAACTTCTTAGATCTACCTGATTATTACCCTAATCTCCAAGAGTTAATGCTATGCGGAAGAGACAAGTCGACGTAGTATTAAATTAGTAGAAAAAAGAAACTACTAAAAAATTAGCTAAAAAAGGAGTTCGACCAAGTCAAGGTTCATACTTCACATCTTAGGAATTAAATAGATCTTATTTAGAATAGGTAGCTAAATGGAATACTATAATAGCAAATGATGTTATTAAATTAAGTCCTAAGATATAGTTACCTATTTAGATTATACCTAATATTATTGATATACATGCCAGAAATAAATAATAATAATTATAATATTTGGAATAAATAGTTATCTCAAGCATGGGGTATAAAGACCATTACGATTATAGAAAATACTATAATGACCAACCTATAGTAGCTTGGCTATAGTTAAATAGTATTCTAGCACATAATTGGAATAGGTATATTCCTACTGGGCATTTTCCTGATGAAGGAGCTTCAGGGACTTATAAAACTAAAACTCATCCGACTTATCCAGATTTAGGAGATAAATCTTGGAGTAGAGATAATAATAAGTAAAGATCAATATATAAAACCTAATAGTGGTTAGCCTTTAGATTATACTATGGACTATCTAGGTTCCGATTATGACTATAATAATGGTGGAACTAAAGTAGTTTATGATGGAGTCTCCCAACATTGTATATTACTAAAACTAAAGGTAGTGGATTTAATTTAAAACCTAATAAAAATAATAATGGATACATATATTTTGACAGAAAAAATTGAAGAATTACAAAGATTTTTAGATTTTGTAAGTGAGAGGGATAAATAGTTATGGGATAAATATTTAAAAAAATATGAAACAGATGATTAAAACTGAAAAAGGATTACTATGGAAAACCCAGTAGAAATATCATATTCTGAGATTACTCTAGATTCTTTATTAAAACTATGTGAAAAAATATGAAATAGTTTTTAATTAAATTAATAACAGCACATACTGGAATAAGTAGTAAAAGAGTGTGTGGAATATTAGGATGGATAGTAAGTTTAATTATTCTAATATACTGTTCTATTAGTTAGATACAAGCTCCTGATATGATAGATACAGTTTTATATTGTTGTATGGGATTACTAGGTATAGATAGTATAACTAGTATATGGAAAAATAAAGTATAAATATGCCAATAGTAGATGAGAGTAAACAAAATAAAGGAGTAAATAATAATACTCGGAATAAATAGATGGCTATAGATATGGAATATTATAATAGATTAAATCATCCTAGCTTCATATCTTGGTGCTAAATATTAGTAGAGAGTTATTCCCGTTAGAACTTTAAATGGGGTACAAGATGTATTTGTAGGACTATAAAATAGGGTGGGCATACTAATTCTAAATTATATAATTATAGTAATAAGAATAGAACCCATCCTATAAAAGGAGCTTATGCTAGAGAAGTAGATAGTTGGAATAATAATACTAGTCCTATTAAAGCATTAGTTAATTCAGGAATAGGTTATGCTTTAGCTCCAGCTGCTTAGGCAGTATATGATTATACTAAAGGTGCTTTAGATATATCTAAGAATCCAACTAAAGCTAGTAATTATTTAGTAATGCTTCTGTAATAGGATATGCTGTAAAAGTTCCTTTAAAACGTGGAGTAGAAGTAGCTATGAGAATAATGCGAATCCTATAGAAGACATAGTATATAATATGCATAAGGCAAGTCCTAAAAAACATGCTGGAGTTATATATCAACTGGTGTAGGTTACAATACCTATGCTCCTGAAGCATATACTGGATTTTAGAAAGCAGCTAAAGGCAATGATATGATTTATATAATAAAACTATAAATCCTTCTTATGGAGTAAGAAAGATAAATGTAGCACATTAAAATTATATAAGAAACCTTATAAAGATATTCCTGTATATGAAAATACAGAAACTTTAGATTTCTTTACTAAGAAACCTATATAGAAAGCTTCTAATATAACTAATAAAACTCCTTGGAAAGGTGCTAATAATAATCTAGACTTTGGAGATACTGCTGGACATTTAGTTTAGGAAGGAACATCTAATGGTAAGAAAGTATATAGAGCACAAGATATTTGGAAGTTTAATCCTGATGAATATAAGTAGAAATGGAGTTCATATGATTTAGACAGTAAAGCTGTATTAGGATTAAAAATATTAAATAAATTAGGAACTCCAGTAATAGTAAGAACACCATGGCTGTATACTGATAATGATTCAATACTGGTATGAAGATGGGTAGTTGTATGGTAATCAAATAAGATCCCTTTTAAAATTAATTCTGATAAAGTATAATATTTCCATAGGTTTAGGCTAAAGGAGTAGAAACCAACATCTACCACCCGGCAAAATATAAAGAAATGCCCACTGCTAAAAAAATATCTACTCCTAAATAGAAAGAAGAAACAATAGTGGTAAATAGTTGATTAATTTAGTAGGAAATGGATTAAGTAGAAAACTATAGTTATTTTTTGATTCAGAACCTGAGCATACTAGTAAAAGAATTAAAATTCCTAATAAAAAAGTAACTAAAAATAAGAGGAGAGAAATAGAAATATCTCCAAACTATAAATGATACTACTAAAATAAACTCTAGAAGATATCGTATACCAGAATCCTTAACAAAGCATACTTTTGGTTATAGAAATAGAGGTAATTATACTCCTATAAATAGTATAGCAGCTCCTATTACTGCTTTTTCTAATTTCAAATCTAAAGAAAGTATATCTCCTAATAATTAGAATTATATAGGTATAGATTCTATTGGTAAATTTGTTTTTGGTAAATATTCAGATATTCCTAATGGAAGTATGATTTCTTCAACATTTAAAACTGGTTTTAAAACAGATTCTAAAGATAATGTATTATTCATGGAAAGTAATTCTAATGGTTCTAAAAAAAGTCCATGCTATACTGTAAATAACAGATTAAATTTCTTAGCTAATAATAATATAACTGATGAATATGGTTCTATAGCTGGAGGAAGAATAATTATATAGGCTGGTAAAGAAGTTCGTTTAGTTTCTGGAAGTATAGATAATATTAGAGATGAGATAGAGGCTATGAAATCTAGAAACAATGTTAAAAATACTCTAGATATCATTCAGGATTAAGAACCTTTGATAAAATATTTACCAGAGATGATTTATTAGAATATGATGCTGGTGGAGGAAATTTTTTGTATATAAAGCAATAATACCACAATAGCCGAAGTTTCTCAAATGAGAAGCCTCGGCTATTTTTTTTTTAAAATTAATAAATATCCATCCCCAAATATTTATTAATAAGTAACAGATAATTCATTTAACTTATCGCAAAAATCAAGAGTTAATTGATTATCTTGTAAATCATTATCTCCTATAGTATCAATAATCTACTGTACTTCATTAAGTACTTTGTTCATTTTAGACTTTAAGCCTTTTAATTCTTTGTTAGTCATTAATCAATTTTTATATAATCATTAACATCTAGATTATCATATATAGAAGTCATTGTATATCCTGTAATTGGATTTCTATAATGATATTTTTTAATTTCAATATCTTCTTCTGAATTAGAATTTATATTTTGGTTATCTTTAATCCATTGGTCTAAATCAGCTTCTGTTCCATTCTCTAATTGAAATAGAATCTTAGGTTCTGATTTTAATCGTTTTAATTTTTTAGTAAGATTAGTTGTTTTTAAAATCTTACCATTTAATTCATAAATTGCTGCTATCATTTGAAGATTATGTTTTTAAAGTAGAATTAGCGTTATCCGAATAGCACCACGTGGAGGTTTCTACTTACGCTATTCTTCTCCCACAAGGATTCGAACCCTGACTAAAAGATTTAGAGTCTTCTGTGCTAACCATTACACCATAGGAGAATATTATCTTATAAATAACTACTAACACTAAAAGGATTTTCAGTAGAAGTAGTTTTATTATCACTAGTGTTTATTGTAATAAATGTGGTATATCTTTTAAAACCATTAATAATATTTACTAGTTCTATTAATTGAGATACTGTAAGATTAGGAACTATCTTATTAATTTTTTGTAATGTTTCTATCATTTAAAAAATCCACTATGTGTTTAAATTCTTGTTTATATTTTTTATATTTAGAATTATCTAAATTAGAAGAAAAATCTTCTAAAGATATATCTGAGATAATTCCAAATATTAGACAAGCATTGTTAAATGTTTCATCATCTAATTTACTACAATATTCTTCAAATTCATCTACCTTTTTAGTCATGGTTATATGAATTACATTATCAATAACCTATAAATTTATATTATACTAATCAGGAAGGTCTTTAATACTTTGTATTAGTTGTTCTTTATTCATTTAATATTTCTTTTTGATTACGCGAGTAATATAGTCGAGGTAGAGAATATTAAAAAGTTAATTTTTGTAAAAGTTAATATTCTAAGATTTTTAAATTAAAATTTTAAAAATTCAATTACTAAATAAACTTATACTCAATTATATTTTTTATAATTTGAGTTCTATCAGATATTTTACCTTTAAAAAAGTATTCAGGATTTAAATAGTAAACATCTTTTTCTTTACTAAAGGAGTAATAGTATTACGTATAGTTCCAGCAGCTAAGTTAGTTTTAATTTTAATAGTATCTCTAAGTTCTTCATCTAAAGAAATCTTATTTCCTGGAAGTGCCCTATCTTTATCTTCATAATAATTAGAAGTAAGCTAATACATTAGACTCTGCTTTAGATAACTTATAAAATTCTTCATTATCTCTTAAATATATCTGGCAGAGCACTAACAAGCTAATAATATCTCTCCACCCACTCCAACTTTAATTGACTCTATTTGTTTCATATTAACATTTGTTTTAATTAAAATTAATTTATTCATATGATTCACAAAAATTATAAATAGAACAAATGTAGGAATGCATAAAAAATTTTTAAGGTTACTTTATATATTCCCCCCCCCGTTATTTTTTAGGAAATTAATGGCTAGTAGTTAATTTTTAAATTAAATTTAGTTAATTTTTAGGAAATTAATGGCTAGGAGTTAATTTTTAAATTAAATTTAGTTAATTTTTAGGAAATTAATGGCTAGTAAAATTAAATTTAGTTATTTATACGGGTGTTCACTACCCCTTAGAGCCCCCCACATATTTGGAGTAAAAACCAAATAAAAATTATTAACAAATTTAAAACAATTAAAGATTATGAAAATTACAGTTAAAGGCGGCGGAGCTTTAGCACTTCGCCAGGTATCCATGGGTGCTGCAGCCATTCAGGCTGCATTGAACGGTAAAGCTACTGGGCTTAAGTTTAGCTTCACTGATGATACATCAGTATCTGCATCAGAGCAATCAATGCCAGGTGATGTTATGAGAGGAATTGCTGCCTCAAAGGCAGTAGTTGCCACCATGGCTAACGTCACTATAGAGGGCTTAGATGGTGTTCGTACTATCAATTGTAATCGAGTGCTGGCTATGTTGGCACCTGGAGCGGCTGATGTTGATGACGCCGTTAAAATCATCAACGAGAAGGGTTTCAAAGGTTTCACAGCTGATATTGAAACTCTTGAAAACTATGGTGGAGCAAAACGTTTTAATAACGTAATTGGTACTAAGTAAAGAAAAGGGGAGAGAGTAATCTCTCTCCTTTAAAATTTTTTTTATAAATTTCTTTGTATTTTTTGTATATGTTCAAAACTATTAAGGGAGTTTATGGAAAAAATAAGCTTGTTGACTTAGAAACTTTGGAATTCTACAATGTTCAACTTCCGACACAAATTGTTGGAATCTTTATGATTCTCATTGAAAATGATAAAGTTATCGTTGTCAAATATGCTACTTGGAGAGATAGTTGGAAATGGTGGGGGATAAGGTGGGAATGGGTAAGGAAAGTTAGTTGTTTGTATGGCTTGGTATGAGATTTTGGGACAAAAACCCCCATTCTCAACCCCCATCCACCAAACAAACCTTTCCTCAATTTCCCAATCTCTCTCACTAAAACCAACTTATATATCACTCCAAAAAATCAACATCACATCAAATAAATTTTAAGGATATTATACAATAATATCTTTATTCTTTGTAAGATGTTTTACTAAAAATAACAAAACACAAATAAAATAAAACAAACAAAAGGTTTTTTATTCCATAGGTTGAAATCCCTGTCTAAAGTTTACTTTAGACGAAATCCTATATCATAGAGCATACCTCAACGTGGTTTATAGGTCTTAAAACTAAAGTGCCTCAACGAAAAATGTATTATGTATATTTAAACTTATAAACAATTTAATTATTTAAATAAAATGAAGAAATACAACGTTTGGAATAAAATTTTCCATAAAAAGGAATTAAACAAGAATGTTACAGATTACAAACTTCAACAAGATCTTGTTAATAGTTATGAGTGTTGGCTTACTAAAATTGGTAATGCCAATACTCTATCTGAGTGTATGATACTCCATAAAAGAATTTGGCATAAAGGGTTTCGTAATGCTAACCTTGGTCCAGATAAATATGGAATGTTTAGAACTAAAGATATAAACCTTATGACAATAAATGAGGTTTATATTGGAGGAATCTATGGTCTTAATACTCGAACTATCGCACAATGGGAAGATTCTAAAGAAGAACCATATGATTCTACACGGACATGCTATGACATTATCTTATGTGCTTATAAAAGATTGTTAAAATCTAATATTATAGCACTTGCAGATAATGCTAAGTTATTAGTAGCAGAATACCAACAAAATAATTATAAGTTATAATATTTATTATTGATGTAACAGATGAATACAGAGAACTTAAATAAAAAAATTGTATCAGGTTGTGAGAGTCTTGCAGGTAAGGCTCTCATAATAGATCATGATGCTAGAACTTATCACATTAGTGATAGAGTAATTCCATTTTCTTCTTGTGTTATCAAGGAAGGTAAAATTTATTACTTAACACCTATATGTAAGGTTCTTGCTGATATGGGTTTTAAAGGCATAGAAGATTTTACCTCTAATACAGTTATTTGTACTAGTTTTGATAATTGTAATCGCAATATTAAAACTGTAGGACTTGTAACTATCGACAACAGAGTCTTTATTAAGATTACTCTTAATTCAGAATTTCCATTATATGAAGGCTATGAATCTTTAAGAAGTGAAGTTTATTAAGCTGCACTCTAGTACTATAGAGTATAATAAATAGTTGACATCTTGGAAAGAAAATTGGTTAATCATAAGACAAGACTTATGTATTTTTAAAATAAAATAGTTATCAACAATATACAATTTAGATCATTTTCGCTAGTTCGGTCTGTGGCTAGTTACTTTAGTAATCTACTATGTCCATAAACACAACAAAGACAAATATTAGAGTTCGGTCTGTGACAGATAGAGCTCTAGTGTAAACCTACATCCTGCATATCCAAAGTAGCAGACTCTTAATGAGAAAGGTGATGGCACATTATTAATAATTAAATAGTTTAAAAAAATGGAGACAAAAGACATTATTAAGATTACAGCATTAGTCTTTTCTAAAAAGAAAACTATTGCACAAGTAAGTAAGGAGTACAAAGCTATTCATGGTAAAGAACTTCCAATCAAGAGTGACTTAGAAACATTATCTTTGGGAGGAATTTATCAATGGTAACAATGAATCACAATACTCTGGGAGATTTAGTAATAATGCTCTCAGCACAGATTGATGCAGAGTACAATATTTCTAATGCTAACTATGCTAATGCTTTCAATAAGAAATATCAATATCTTAATAATACATTAAGAATTATTTCTGGAGAAAGTATAAAGGGGGGAACATTTGCAGCATATATTAGAAATCCTTTGTTAGTATTATCGGGACTAATTATGGATAAGTACAAGAAAATATTATTTACAGATATAAAAGGTAACACTTTTGTTGTAAATAATGTTAAATGGCTTTACCAATATATGAGTTCTAAAAACATTAATACAGAACCAAGAATATATGGATAAAGGTTTGCTAGGAATTGTTATACTTGCTTTTATTCTATGTGTGATTTGGACTATTGCCAGTCATAATAAAGTAATAAAACAAGTAAAACTTAATCAGCTAAGAGATATAAGAAGCAATATAAACAATGCTTTAAGTCTCTACGATTGTTTGTATATACATATTAATATGTATAATAAAGGATTTACTAGGAGTAAATCTTTGACATCTGATGGAATAGTATTTCTATCAGATAACTTATCATCTAAAATTGTAGTGTTCAAAGAGGGAACTTTAGAATATATTGAAGGTCATTATGAAGCTGATTCTGAAACTTATAAAACAGCATTAGCTACATATAAATCTAGATTAATTTCTGAAGTTAATCTTGAACTAGATAGATATAACTATTAATTTTAAAAATTATGGAATTATTATTTAATGTTAAACAGAAAAATGTTGTGGCTAAAATTGGTAAAGATTACTTCTTTCTTAGCAAGAAACCAAAGAAACTAGAGTTTGCTGATTCAGTGCATAAGACTTTAGTCTTAAAGCATTTTAAAGCTCTGAAACCGACTATTGAAGAACATTCAGTTATTGATGAATCATTAACTGTAGATGAATGGAAAGATTTTCCAGTATGGTTAGAGAATGAATCTAATGGCGCTGAAGGAAATCTTGAAATTACTAAATTTACTTATGGTAATATTAAACTGTATGTAAATGGTGGATGCCTTTGTGGAAATGTTCCAGAATATGTTTTAAAAGGCATCATTAAATTGTTCAAACAATCTAAAACGAAAGAAAATGCAGACAATTAAGAAAGTAAAGTACAGCATTGAAAGAGTTGGTAATAGTACGTTTTGTACTATGTCTTGTGATTTAGAGTACATAATGGATCACTTAGAAGGAGCTAATATAAAAGTTTCAAGTGCTGATACTTCTGTATTCCTAAAAATTGCGACTTCTAAAGAAAGAAAGATTTTCATTAAAAATCTTGCTTCTTGGGGACTTACTGTTGATAATTCTACTGTAACAGTCGTTTCTAAAATTACTTTAAGTAAAAATGATAAGGACGACCAGGTAGTAGCTAATCGAATTGTAAGAGATAAAGCTATGCATACTATGTGTAAAGTTATTGCAAATGCTTTGAATCAGGCTTTGGATTCTACTTATAATAGATTAGCTAAAGTAAACAATATTATTAATAAGTTAGAGCACATTGCTTATCATTTAAAATACAATGAGAATTATATATATGATATTTGTCCAGACTCAGAAGATAATGATGTGGATATTGCAGACATACTATAAAATTGTCTTTGTTAAAGTTTAAAATTTGCAAAATATGATAATTTAAACTATAAAATTTGAAATTAACAAATTTTTACTTTTACAATGGATATTTGAAACTATAGTAGAGTGTTGTTGAGAAACAATGCTCTATATACTATTAACTTTATAAAAATTATAATTATGAAAGTTTTAAGAAAGATATATAATGTTATTAACAATAGCATTCAGTCTCGTGTAGTCAATTCTAAAGAAGAGGCTAACAAATACATTATTTCGTTCAATAGAACTTTAGAAAATAAAGTATCTCTTGAGACAGTAAATAATAAACAGGTAGAAGCCGTTAAAATTAATGGTAAATGGTGTATATCTGAAACTGAAATAATAGAGTAATTCTGTAAAGTTCATATATATTGTTGGCAACTAGCAGATAATTAGTTGCACTTGGTCCTGTAGCTCAGTGTATAGAGCAGGAATCTTCTAAATTCCGGGTCGTGAGTTAGATTCTCACCAGGACCACACATGCGGAGTTAGCTTAATGGCTAGAGCACCTCACTTCCACAATTCATAGAGAGGTTATATTGGTTCGAATCCTTTACTCCGTACTAACATTAAAAGATTAAGTAATATGAAAAAGATTATTTTATTAATGAGTTTTATTGTATTAACTACAATAGCTCATGCGTTTAATTATGGTTCTATCACTCTTTATCAAGATGGTGAATGGGGCAAACCATTGTATATTAAAACTTCAGTAGTATATAATGAAGCCAGACAAACTATTACTTTTAGTAATAGTGAGTATGGTAAAATGGTATTAAAAATATACTCTTCTGAAATGAAGGATGGAGTAGAAATCCATTATTGTAGAGAGGTTAATACAGAAAGACGCTTTGTTGTCCTTATTACAGTAAGAGATAATATTCCTTATGTAACTCTCAGCACTTCCGCAAATACCATGTTTTTATTTGGCTTTTAAGTTTCCATAATAATGTGTTAACGTTTTACTAGTTTTCCGATATAAACTAGTACTTACGGTAGTAGCTCAGTGGTTAAAGCATCTCTTTTTATAATAGGTCATTGGTTCGAATCCTTTCTACCGTACAAATTTAATTTGATAGGATGGAGGTGAGATCTTCAACTATTAGATATTATCAATAGTTTCGTTTAAAATGCTCATTTATGTAGAATTTCTACAATCACCAGTCATGATTTGAGAAGACACTATCATTTTATTTAAATTTAATCATATTGTTAGTGTGTATCCTAACTAATAAATCTATTAGTATAGGTAGGTGTTACCACTATTCTCCTTTATAGAAATGTGGGCTATGGAGATATAGCTCAGAAGGTCAGAGCGTGGGTTCGAATCCTACTCCGTGTGCAAAATAAGATTATAAATTAGCTCTCTAAGCTTTAAGGTGAAGCACGAAACTTTTAATTTCGGGAAGACAGGTCAGTACTGTCAGGGAGCACCATTAATTTTTAATTTGTTAAAAGTATTCATTTGTAATACACGAGATTCTCAGTCTGTAAAGATAGAGAATCTACTTGGCACTATTGTCTAGCTGGTTAGGACGGGATTCTTTCAAGATCCAAAGGCGATTTCGAGCATCGCTAGTGCTACTCTTCCATATTTAAAAAACTAATACGATTAATATTTAAAATATAAAGTCAGCGGACTTTATAACGTTAAAGAGTTGCTAGGCTTCTTGTCTGTGAAGATAGGAAGCTTTATTGGAGAAATGACTGAGCGGTCGAAAGTGGCACCCTGCTAAGGTGTTAGCTCGAAGGTTCGAATCCTTCTTTCTCCGCAACATTTATGACAAATTGTGAACTTGTAGTTGGAAAATATGGTTCATGAGAATAGTATTTTATTCGGAGGATTAGTGTAACGGTTTCACACGAGGGACTTTGACTCCCTAATAGGCAGTCCGACTCTGCCATCCTCTACTAATTAATAAATAGATACTAAACAACTCTCAGTAACTCTATTAAATAGCGTAATTACCTTAAAATTAATCATTTGGGTTAAAAAGAGAAAGAACGTTAGATAGCTGAGGACAATGGAATAGTTTAAATATAACCAGTCACCTATTATTTAAATAGATTATTAACACATTAATTATAGATAAATTATGACAAGACAAGATTATTTTATTAGTAAAACCAATTTAATAGCACAAATAGAAAGTGCTAAGAAATTTGGTTGTAAATATGTACTCAAGTGTGCAAAGTTAAACTTAGCTGAACTTGAAAAGAAATACAAAAAAGAACATCTTTCTAATCCTCTGTTCAGTTACATGGTAACTGATGAAGAAATGGACGAACTTATTAGAAATGATGAAAAGCCTACATTTAAAATCAAAGTAACTTTTAAAAGTGGAGAAGCTTATGATTTAATATTTTACCATAAACTTAAAAGTGGAGTTAAACATTCTGATGTTGTGAAATGGGCGATGATAGGATTAACTAAAACTATTCATCATCCTGAAAATATTGTAGATGCTCGTTTTATTATGGGTTAAGAGATATGGAAATAAAAACAATACAGATTGACTCTGATACATTTTTAGTGTTTAAGGGACGAGAGTACAGACAGATAAACATAAATGACATTGTGTGTATAAAAACATCTGGTAAATATAGTACTATAATAGATGTTCATGGCAATAGTATTATTGTGTGTTGTTCATTAAAAAATATTTCACGTGTTTTATGTATTAATTTTATTCTTGCAACACAAGGATTTTTAATAAATCATAAATACATATCTGAGATAACTAGAAAGAATGATAAAAACAATACATATATCTTAAAATTAAATGATGATATTCATACAACTGTGGATATTTCATTACATATAGCTACAAACATGTTAAAACAATTGTAATACCGTAATAGTTTAGGGTTTATAAAATAAATATTGTTGGCAACTAGCAGATAATTAGTTGCA
>ULNQ01022828.1_pt1 | contig 12861 bp, 9 predicted proteins | sample 1951951 | NCBI WGS metagenome assembly ULNQ01 (sample SAMEA4835580, study PRJEB28245) | human gut metagenome | biome: gut microbiome; material: fecal sample | place: Denmark | collected 2008
TTTCACCATCTGCGCGCGCGCCTGAAACGGCCGCATTTACGAGCCTTTTACGCCAGATTACATCGAGCCCCCCGCACATAGCGCGGTTTATCACGTCGTAGTGCGCGGCGACTCTCGAAAACATTTTTTTTACGTTTTCGGGTTTTCTGCCTTTGGGGTCGTTGGCGTTTTCCATATTATTTTTTAAAGGAATTTACAACCAACTCCGACAAAAATTTGTCCGGATTTTCCACGGCTTCCTTCGGTATGGAAAATTCCTCCGCGCCGGTATTGCGGGCAACAATAGCCAATCCGTGTGAATAGTCGCGGAAGAGCTCGGAACAGATTGTCTGGGCGTCTTTGTCGCGCGCGACGCACAGGGATATTATCTTTTCTTTTGCGGCAGGTTCAAATGCGAGCTTAAAACCGTTTTCGGCATGGAATTTTTCCGCGAAGTCCGCGATGGATTCCGATATGTTTTCCCTCAAAAGATCGGCGTTGTTCACGAGCAATTTTTCAAGGCCATCCTTAGGGTTCGCGACCGTTTGGGAATCAAGCTCAAAGTGCTTTATGCCAGACGAGGGGAGGTCGAATTTAAAGTCGCGCAGAGTCCTTTCGAGGACGGTCATGAGGCCTCTCGCGCCTGTTTTTTCCTCGTAGGCGAGCTTTGCGACAGCCTCGATTGCCTCCTTTGTGACGGTGAAGTCGATTCCGTATCCGCGGAAGTCCGATTCGTATTGTCGCAAAATAGACCCCTCGGACGAAACGAGAATATTTGCCAAGTCGTCCGTTTTTAGCGATTCGCATGCGACCCTAACGGGGAGCCTTCCGATAAATTCGGCTTCAAAGCCGTATTTTATAAAGTCGGAGGTCTGGGCGAATTTGAGAAATTCTGAGGGCTCTTCGTCGGGGTTTGCGCCGTCGGAATGTTCGGAAAAGCCTATTACGCCGCGGTTCATGCGCTTTGCAATGTCTTCGCCGAGGGTGTCGAATGCGCCGCTTACTATGAACAGTATGTGGCGGGTGTTTATTGTGCGCTTCGGCTTTTTTCCGCCCCTTGCGCTCATCGCCATCTGCATTTGCCCCATCATATCCTGCGGGCTTACGACATTCACGTTCGACTCCTCCATTAGTTTTAGGAGGTTGATTTGAACTCCCCTTCCGGATACGTCCCTGCCGCCGTTGCGTCCGTCGCGGCCGGCTATTTTATCTATTTCGTCGATGTAAACGATGCCGTATTGGGCGACATCTACATCGCCGTCGGCGGCTTTTACGAGGTCGCGCACGAGATCTTCAACGTCGCCGCCGACGTATCCTGTTTCCGAGAATTTGGTTGCGTCGGCCTTGACAAACGGAACGCCTATAAGTTTTGCAATTGTGCGCATGAGGTACGTTTTGCCCACACCCGTCGGCCCGAGAATCAGAATGTTTTGTTTTGCGTATTCGCGTTCGGCGAGTTTCGGGTTTTGCATGCAGCGGCGTATGTGGTTGTAGTGGTCGCAGATTGCGACCGACAGAACCTTTTTAGCCTCGTCCTGCTTAATTACGAATTTATCGAGATAGTCGCGTATCTCGCGCGGATTCATTGAAAAATTGGCGATTCTTTCGAGGATTTTTGCGGACGAATCGTTTTGAGGCGCGGAATTTTCTTCGTACGGGGCGGAGGCTCCGAACGGTGGCACAAATTCAAATCTCACGTTTTTATTTTTTCCGAGCACTCCCTCGAGCTGTTTTTTGAGTTCTTCGAGGGGGTTTTCTTCGTTGTCTTTTTTTGGAGTGTCGTCCGTTGGAGGATTTGTATTCATATCTAAAATTTTGCGAAAAGCCGTTTATATAGAGGTCGGATTTTTGTGTAAAGTCTTTAAATAATTTGAAAAAATCATCAGAATTATATTGACTTTCAACATCGAAAGATAATTCTAAAAATCTTAGTAAAGACGCTAAAAGATACGTGCAGCAGTAATTGCTGGCATTTAAAAAGGTTTTTATACGTATCGAAAAGAAGTTTTTATAACTGATACAAGATAGGCAAAATATGCAAAATCTTACCAAGAGAGAAATAGTTCAGGAAATTTACAAGGCTAAAGAAGAATGCCGCCGCGGCGATATTCTGCAAAACGATGTAAAAGACATAGTTCAGCGCACGCTCGATATACTTTGCGCGTCGCTCGTCAAGGGCAGAAATGTGGAGCTCAGAAACTTCGGCGTGTTTGAAGTTCAAATACGCAAGCCGCGCGTTGGGCGCAATCCTACAAAGCCCGCCGACGACGTCGTTATCCCCAAGAGGGCTATCGTAAAGTTTAAAGCTGGCAAGGAACTAAAAGCAGCTCTTAAGAAGCTCGATCTGTCCATAGTGGAAAAGAGCAAGGTAGCAAGAGCCAGAAAATAAGATGTTTAAGACTCTCCCAGGGTTTAGAGAGTTTTATCCCGACGATTGCGCCAAACGCAACTTCATATTTTCCAAATGGCGCAAGACCGCAGAAACTTTCGGTTTTAGAGAATTTGACCCGCCCGTATTGGAGCAGGTCGAACTCTTTACCGAAAAGAGCGGAGAGGAAATAAAGTCGCAGCTGTTTGAATTTGTGGACAAGGGCGGCCGTGGGGTATCTTTGCGTCCAGAGATGACTCCGTCTCTAGCGAGAATGGTCGGAGCGAAAGCAGCCGGCATACGCCGTCCGGTAAAATGGTTCGCAATAGGCGAAAACTACCGGTACGAACGCCAACAAAAGGGAAGGCTGCGAGCATTCTATCAATATAACGCAGATATACTCGGAGACGACTCTATAAATGCCGACGCCGAAGTAATCGCGCTTCTCATAGAATCTTTGCGCGCTTTTGGCCTCACCGAAAAAGAGTTTAAACTAAGGCTCGGTGACCGAACCCTGTGGGTGCTGTTCCTCCAAAATATGGGTGTGGAGGAAAATTTTATTATTCCCGTGCTTTCCGTCATAGATAAGATGGAAAAAGTTTCCGCGGAAGCTTTGGCGGAAATGGCCGAAAAGGCGCTCGAGGGCTCGAAGGCCGACGCGAAAGCCCTAATGGCCGCCGCTAAGGACTTTATAAAAGCCTCGACTCTCGACGAAATAAGGGCGTCTTTCGATCTGTCTTCTGAACTCGCTGAAAAAATCGATGCGCGCATATCCGATTGGCGCATATTGATTTCCCTCCTGTCCTCAATGGGGGTGGGCGAATATGTGTCGATAGACCTCGGTATTGTAAGAGGCCTTGCGTACTATACGGGGTTCGTCTTTGAGGCTTTCCAAACGGTCGGTTCCGGGCGCGCTTTGGCGGGCGGGGGCAGGTACGATAATCTCGTAAAAAAGCTCGGCTATCAGGATATGCCGGCTGTCGGATTCGGAATGGGAGATGTCACAGTTTCGGATCTTCTCGAACTTGTGGGCAAGATGGGTACCGACGCTCGGCCGCTCGAAGTTTATGTCGCAATAGGCTCTCCAAATTGCAGGGACAAGTCTTTGGAGATTGTTTCAACCCTCAGAAGGGCGGGGTACAGGACAGATTATCCGTTCAAGGACGTTTCTTTCGGAAAGCAGTTTAAGCAGGCTGACGCGCTCGGGGCAAAGTTTGCGGTTGTAGTGGGAGAGGACGAAGTTGCGAAAGGCTCTGCCAAGGTAAAAAGGCTCTCAACGGGCGAGGAAACGTTCGTAGAGTTTGGCGATTTGGTTGATTTTCTCGCCCAGTCATAGTTGCAGACTATTTATTTTTTTGCGGGCATTGCGCAGCTTTGCCGTTATTTCTTATAGCCGCAATGCTTGCTGTTATTTCGGCGTAGCGGTGCGGCGATTTGCATCGCGCGTTTTTTAATTCCGTTGGCGCGATAAATCAAGAAGTTATACGGTGCATAGGAATACGCACATTACTGCAAATAAAAGCCATGTGGCGGGGGCGATTTTCCTCGCGCGTTTTGTAGCGCACATGAGCAGGACATAAGCTACTATGCCGAAAGCAAATCCCTCGGAAATCTTAAAGCACAAAGCAACCATCATTATGCAAAAGAATACGGGAATCAGCTCTGCGGGATCGGAGAAATTTATTTGGGATACGCTTTGAAACATTAGAATCCCGATTATAATCAGCGCTGGCGCTGTCGCTGCCGCAGGAACTGCATTTATAAGAGGCGAGAGAAATAGTGCCGCAATAAAGAATAGGCCCGTAAATATTGATGTCAGCCCCGTCTTGCCACCCGATTCTATTCCCGCTGAGGATTCCACGTACGCGCCGGTTGTGGACGTGCCAAGCAATGCGCCTATGATAGTTGCCGAGGCGTCGGCGGTCAGAGCCCTTCCCATTTTTGGGAAAGTCCCGTCGGGGCGCATAATCCCGCATCTGTTAGCCATTGCAACGACAGTCGCTATGGTATCGAGCAAGTCGAGCATTAGCAGCACGAATATTACTGGAGCGGCTTTTTGGAATTCCCTGAACGGATAGGCGAAGTCGAGCTGCATAAATGTTTCGGAAATTCCGTGCGGCATAGAGAAAACCGCGTTCGGAATTTGCGCCATGCGCTTGCCGGTGGAGTCGTCGACGAAAAATGCGACAGCCGTCATTGCGGCGATGGATATTATTATTGCCGCCCTTACTTTTTTTACGTAAAGAATTGCAAGCAGCGCGATACCCGCAAGCGCGAACAGGCATTCCGGAGAGGACAATATGCCGCCGGTCACGAGGGTCACAGGATTTGAGACGACAAGCTTTGCCGACTGCAACCCGAAAAATGCTATAAACATTCCTATTCCGCATTGGAGCGCAATCTGCATTGGGCGCGGAACTCCCATAATCAGCTTTTCGCGGATTCCCGTTATGGAAATTATGAAGAAAAAAATGCCGTTGTAAAAGGTGAGCGCAAGGGCTTCCTGCCATTTAAGGCCCATTCCAATGCAAACAATGACGGAGAAATACGTATTTGTTCCCATGGTGGGCGCGAGGGCAACAGGCAAATTTGCCAACATCGCCATCAAGGCGCAGCCTATCGCAGCCGCAACGGCTGTGACAGTCACGAGAGCCGCCTTGTCCATTCCTGTCTGGGACAGTATTGCAGGATTTACCGCCAAAATGTACGACATCGCAATGAATGTTGCGAATCCGGCAAGCAGTTCGTTTGGCACTGTGGAGCCGCGCTCGCCGAGGCGAAAAAATTTTTCCAGGAATTTCATGTATGCAAAGAGTGTAAAAGAGGCTTTTTTTAAGTTCGGGTCAGACAAAAATTTACTGTCTGTCGAGAGAGCGGTAGTTTATAGCCTCCAAGAGCTGGTGTGTCTGAATATCTTCAGAGTCTTCAAGGTCGGCGATAGTCCGGGCGACTTTTAGGATTCTGTCCCAAGCACGCGCCGATAGCCCGAGTTCTTCCATGGCTGAGGTCAACATGGAAATCTGTTCGTTTGTAAGTTGGCAGAATTTTCTGATTTGCGAGCTTGTCATTGCGGCGTTTACGAGATCCGTTCGCCCGTATGGGGCAAAGCGGCGCTTTTGTATTTCCCTCGCGGCCTCGACTCTCTTGCGGATTTCCGCGGAGGATTCCCCTTTCGAGGCTTTTGCAAGATCGCTCACCGGCAGGGCGGAAGCCTCAACGTGAATGTCGATTCTATCGAGCAGTGGACCCGAAACTCGCGCCCTGTAAGCCTGCACCTGCGCGGGAGTGCATGTGCATTTTCGGCGGGGGTCCCCCAGATATCCGCATTTGCAGGGGTTCATCGCCGCGACAAGCATAAATTTGCAGGGATAGGTTATTTTGCCCGCCGCGCGGGAAATTGTAAGCTTGCCGTCTTCCATAGGCTGCCTGAGGTTGTCGAGAATCGAGCCGAATTCTGGAAGCTCGTCGAGGAAGAGAACTCCATTGTGCGCGAGCGACACTTCGCCGGGACGCGGGTTTGGGCCGCCTCCGGCGAGCCCTACGCGGCTGATTGTGTGGTGGGGCGCCCTAAATGGGCGTCTAAAAAATTTGTTTTCCGAAAACTGCGTAAGCCCAGCCGCGGAATATATGCCGAGGATTTCGAGAAATTCGTCGAGTGTCGGCAGTGGCATTATTGATGGAATGCGCTTTGCAATCATGCTCTTTCCAGATCCCGGCGGGCCTACCATTAGAATATTGTGCCCGCCTGCGACGGCTACCTCGACGGCTCTGCGCACTTGATGTTGCCCTTTTACGTCGGCAAAGTCCGGCATGCCTTCCGATTGTTGGGGAATGTTGAAGGGCGATTCTGACGCCCTGATTGGCTCAAGGGTTGTTTTGCCCCTCAGAAAGTTTACGAGTTCGCCGAGATCGCGCGGGGCGAGCGCGTCAACGCCGTCCACAAGCGCGGCTTCGGCGGCTGATTCCGGGGGCAGTATTACGCCTTTTTTACCGAGCTTGCGCGCGAGCAGCGCGAGCGACACTCCGCCGCAGATGTGCCTCAAATCCCCGGATAGGCTCAATTCGCCCGCAATGATGTAGTCGGATAACTTGGTTTCGTCGATTTCTCCGATGGACGCGAGGATTCCAAGACATATTGGGAGGTCGTATATTGGCCCTTCTTTTTTTATGTCTCCGGGCGCGAGATTGACCGTCATTTTGGTAAACGGCATGGAGAATCCGCTGTTAGAGAGGGCCGAGGATACGCGGTTTATGGATTCTTTTACGGCTGCGTCGGGAAGACCCACGACGAAAGTTTTTGGTTCGCCCCTCTCCCCGGAATTTACCTCTACCTGCACCAGTAGCGCCTCGACTCCGACGAGTGCGCCAGAATTTACCCTTGCCAACATCTATCAAAAAAATTTATGCGGTTAATTTATTTCCGGTAATTATATTATTTGCAAGACGTTTCGCGCAAGAATAAATACACTGTAATGTCTTGATTTAACGTCGGAATTTATCCAATATTTTCACCGATGGATATGGGCGAAGCGCAAGGAAGGCTCGAAACGGCAGCGCGGGCTGTATTTGAAATTTTTAAGGCGGGAAATCTTACCCTCTGCGCGGCTGAATCGTGCACAGGCGGGCTGGTCGGTTCGTCGATAGTTGGGATTCCCGGGGCGAGCTCGATATTTAAAGGGTCGGCCGTATGCTACTGCGACGCATCTAAAATTTCCATCTTGGGCGTGCGCCGCGATACGATAGACAACTGTTTTGCCGAGAGCAGGCAATGCTCCATTGAAATGGCGCGCGGGGCTCTTAGGATCTTCGGCGCGGACGCTGCGGTTTCTACGACGGGATTTCTCGACGCCAACGTGGGCGGAAAGCCGCAAGAGCTCGCTGGAAAGGTTTTCGTATGCGCTTGCGTGAGAGTAGACGGCGGAAAAACTTCGGAATTTTGCTCGCAAATATCCCTCGATACAAATGCCGACAGAAATTTGAATAGAACTATAACGGCGGCTTGCGCCCTTGAATCCCTAAGACTTGCAATATCCTCAATACATCCTCAAATATGATTGCCTTTCTAAGAAACTTTTGCGCCTCATTAGCGGCTCTGATAGTATTTTTTATAGCAGTGCCTTTCGCGTTTCTGGTTATAATCGCGGCTGTGATTGCGTCAATCGGCGAGAGGGACAAATCCGAGGTATCAAATGGCGGAGTCCTCGTATTAGATCTGTCGGACGGGGTTTCCGAGACTTCTCCCGCAAGCAATTTTAAGATTCGCGGTAAATTTTTTAAAACTCCCCCCGAAAGCACTTTTGATATATGCGCTAAAATACGGGCAGCGGCGGCAGACCTATCTGTGAATGCCTTGTTGATTAAGGGAAGTGCGGCAGATTCGCCTTCCGGAATGTCGCTCGCGCAGGCTTCTGAAATACGGGCGGCTATCGAGAAATTTTCCGAGAAGGGAAAGGTGGCTTATGCGTATCTCGAAAACCCCTGCTTTGCGGACTATTATTTGGCGAGCGCCGCGGGCGCCGTAATAATGAATCCCTTCGGTTCGATGGAATACAAAGGGCTGGCATTGCAGAGCGTATTTTTGGGAGGGGCGATGAAAAAGTACGGCATTGGAGTTGCGCTTGTAAAGTCTGGCGAGTTTAAGAGCGCTGGCGAGATGTTTACATCGGATAAAATGCCAGAATCCCAAAAAGCGCATTTGTCGAAAGTCCTTCAATCTCTCTGGAGCGGTTGCCAGTCGCAGATATCGGCTTCGCGCGGTATACCGGAAGCAACACTGTCCAAAATTGCGCGCGAAAAGGTAGTATTTTCAGCCTACGACGCCAAGAAGTTCGGGTTTGTTGACGAACTTATGTATGCCGACACATTAATCGAAATGCTAAAAACTACGTACGGCGAAAATGGCAATACTTTTAAAAATTTAAATATCCGCGACTATTCCTTGCCCGTAAATTATGACACGTCAAAAATTGCTGTTGTTGCTCTTGAAGGGGAAATTTGCGAAGACTCTGCGTTGTCGAGCAGAATGTCGGCAAAAAAAATAGCCGGAATACTCCGCCGCATTCGCGCCGATAAATATGTTAAAGCAGTAGTGCTGAGAATAGACAGCCCCGGAGGAAGCGCATATGCGAGCGAGATCGTCCGCAGGGAAGTTGAGGCTCTTTCACAAAAGGTGAAAGTAGTTGCCTCATTCGGCTCCACCGCCGCAAGCGGAGCTTACTGGATTTCAACAGCAGCCCACAAAATATGCGCCGACGCATCTACGATAACGGGTTCGATAGGCGTATTCTCAGTCGGCTTTGACATAGAAAAAATTGCGGCTGAGCACGGGGTGAAATTCGACGGCGTAAAAACCGACCCTATGGCTGATTTTATGTCGGCTTTCCGCGCGGCGGACGATAGGGATTTGGCGAAAATGAAAGAGTTGTGCGACGAGGTGTACGAAAGGTTCGTTATGCTTGTTTGCAAGTCCCGCAAAATGGCTGTCAAAGACGTTGAAAAAATTGCCGACGGCAAGATTTATACAGGGACTCAGGCTTTGGAAATAGGTCTGTGCGATTCTATCGGTGGGGTTGAAAGCGCAATAAAAGAGGCTGCAAAACTTGCGGATATTAGCGGCTACAAGGTTGTCCAATACCCGAAATACGATCCGATTAGCGAGATTTTTCCTGTCGATTCCGCAAGCGCGGAAATATTGGGTAAAGCGCCGTCAATATTCGGCGCGAAATTTAATAAGTGCGCGGCGTTTGTCGAGGAGACCGCGAAACTTTCGCGGGCTCCGTTAAAAAGGAGAGTTTATATGCGCATTTTCCCGTCCGTTGAATTATCCGGCGTTTCAGGAGAGTAGAGCGCGGTTTTGTTGTATCAATATGCAGGAGGGCTTGCGGGGATAAGTTTTATTCTGCGGGATTTTTCAGTGCATGCGATTTTTTAATCCACAAAATATGAGCTATCCAATCTCTATTCCGCAATAGTTCGCGAATCTGGAGACTCAAAAGTAGTCAATAAGTATCTGCAAAGAAAACTATATTCTATGGGTAATTTTTCTTGGTAGGCATTGTAAATGCTTGGACGGCAGACTTGTTGGAGAAATAAAAATCAGGTTTCCAAAATGCGAATTTTTTATATCGCTTTTTTATTGCATTGGGCGGCAACTGTATTGAGGGGGATATTAACTTTATAGGATATTAAGCGGCTAATAACTTTGCGATTTTTAGTTTCCCAGCGCGCCGCGGTGTATTTCCTTTGCGCGAGGAAATTGCATATACTGGAAACAGTGAGAGAGTTTTCTCTTTTTTTAATGGCTTATTGTTGCAAGTGTATTCTGCGTAGTGCCATTTTCAATGCTTCTTGAGGATTTTATGCCTTTATGCCGCGGGAATGGGATATATATTGGATTTCCCCAAGAATTTTTTATAATTTACGCCGCTGAACTGCGGCAAAAAATCTATAAAGAGGAAGGGTGCGCCCAGCGAAAGGCGCACCCAGTTTAGCTTCTATTTTATTTGGAAAATTTAGAAGTTGGGGTGGCATATGATAGTGTCGCCGGCAGCGACTACAATATCTTCGCCATCGCTCCAAACGGAGTCGTTAATTAGGACTTTAAATGTGACGTTGCCTTTGGGAACTGCTTGTTCCCACAGCCATTCATCTTCGCCGACGCATTGCATTGGCACGCCTACATTCCAATCCAGGCCGCCGCCGAGACCGCGTATGTACAGCTGGTTGCCCCAACCCGCATTGTACTTGGCGATGACTCTCGTGACCTTCTTGCAGGCAGAAGATTTGCTCTGCCCGGCGACGTCACACGCGCAAGCCACCGTTTTTGCCTTGGCGGACTTTTTGGAGGCCGTTGCCTTTGGCGCAGCGGCTTTGGTTGTCACTTTCTTGACTGTCTTTTTCGTGGCAGGCATTTTTTTTCCTTTCCTGATAAATAAGGTTCTATTACCTCATTAGTTAAGTCGGTATTATTTTCCGAGTCAGAGAAATAAATCAAGCATTAAATTATTTATTTTTTCCCTTATCGGAAATATAATTTGCCTATCTTTATTTATCGTATAAAACGTCCGATATATAAATTTGTTTTGAAAAAAATAAAAACAACCGCCTAAAAAGGCGGCTTTTTTTTAATAGAGGCATATTTTTATTCGATTTCGCCAGTTCCGTCAGGATTAGCGGAATACTGCTTAGATATCATCTCGCTCACAACATTTAGAGCCGAGATTTGCGAGAACGAGCGTTCCGCATTTTCTTTTAGAGATGTAAAATCTTTGTCCGCCGTGTTGATTGCAGGCGGAGTGAACTTTGATACAAAAATTATATATCCGTCACCCGCCACCGTTTGCATTGCCGACATTTTACCGGCGGCAAGCTTCGGCAACTCCGAACTTGCGACCGCATTTAGCGCGTATGATGCGTTGTCCTGGGAGGGGGAAGCTATGACATAATTTTTAAATTCTTCGACCTTAGCACCGCCTTCTCTTGAAATTTTTGCAAATGCCGCTTCGTCTTTCGCCGATTTGAGCGCTTTTTCGAGAGTGGATACGCGTTCTGCAAAAAGTTTCTGTTTTTGCGACAATTTGTAGTCGGCCTCAACTTTCGCCTTTACTTCGTCGAGTTTGGGCAGATAGGAGGGAACCTTTTCAGAAAGGATTGCAACAGTCACGCCGTTTTCCGAAGGAATTGGATCCGAGAAGAATAGTTTTTCGTCGAGCTTGATGCCCACTTGCGCAACCGATATATCGACACCTTCGGGCAATTTTTGGTCGGTCGTCCTAAAAAGCGGGAGCTTCTTCACTTCGGCTTTCGCGTCGGCGAGGAGCTTTTTAAGTTCGGGGGAGCCCATTTTCACTCCGGAGTCGTATATGGAAATCGCGAGGTTTTCGGCGGCTTTTGCTGCGGCTCTCAGAGAGGAGTCCGCGAGCACGTCGGCTTTTACTTTGTCTGCAATTTCCGATAGCGCGGGCATATAGGGTTTGCCGTCTTTTTGCGTAGCGTACTTGCGCATGTTGGAGCCGTAGAAAGCGGATATTTCAGCGTCTGTAGGCGCGGGCACCGACGCTGCGTATTTTACCGACGGGAAGAATACTGTTTCGAGAATTACGCCTTCGCCAATCCTGTAATTTTCAATGTTTTCCTTGAAGAACTTTTCGAGGTCCGCCTGATTTACTTTTATTTCCGGCTTAAAGTTTTCAAATTGGAGAACCGCCATTGCGAAGTCCCATTTGCCGTAGAATTTTTTGTATTGATTTTCAATGTACGAAAGCGGCAAATATCCGGGTCCGCCCATCAATTTTTCGACTTTGTTGGCGAGGGCGTTTTGGGAGATTATATACGAGAGAAGTTCTTCGCTCATGCGGCCGCGGTCGCTTACAAATTTCTTCCATAATTCGGGGTCGAAATTTCCGCTCGCATTTTTAAATGCTGGCGAGGACTGCACATATTCCCTAAGTTCGTCTTCGGAAACTTGGCTTATTCCCAATTCGCGGGCGGCGGACAAAAGGTAGGCTTGGCGCAACATTAGTTGTGTCATCTGTTGTTGCGTGCGTATATTTTTCTGCCCGAGAATGGCGTCGTAGACGGCCAGATTTTGCAGGTTGGCCTTCACATTTTCGTCGGACAGATTGTAGCCGTAAAATTCTTTCGTGTTGTCCCAAGCGCGGTTTTTATCGCCGAGGAACGGAACAGAGCCAATCGTAAATACGAACGCTATCACGATTGCTACCAACAGCACCATGAATACGGGTTTATGGTGTTTTTGCAGAACGATTTGAATCCAAGTAATCATACTATAAATTATTAAAGGGGTGAATTTATCTACAAGTGTCGGATATGTCAATCTTTGAAACGCGCAAAAAAGTGTTCGTCGAAAAACTCTTTGCGGCTTGTAAATTTCCCCTAAAAACCCAATATATGGCGGAAAATGATTGAGAATCTAAAAACCGCCCTGATTTTGTGTGCCGGCTACGGAACCCGACTAAGGCCCCTTACGGATAAACTTCCCAAGCCGCTTTTGCCCGTGCGCGGAAAGCCCGCAATATTTTCTGTCATGGACAAGCTGCGCGCGGCGGGCGTAGATGATTTTCTCATAAACGTGCATCACTTGCCCGAAAAATTTGCTGAAATTTTTGGCCTTCCACCCGACGCTTTTAAAAAAGAGCGGCTCGCCAAGACGCAATATTGTGGTTCTTCTGTGAGGCTTGTTTTTGAGCCGCAAATACTCGATACCGGCGGCGCCGTAAAAAATATACTGCCTTTAATAGACAACTCAAAGCCGCTTGTGGTCCATAATGGCGACATATATTTTGACTGCCCGGCAGATGAATTTCTCTCCGCCGCGCAAGAAAATGTATCTGACGCCGCCTGCGCCGCTACTCTTTGTCTGCGCTCGGGCGGAAATATGCCCAATGTGGGCGTCGACGCGCTTGGGAACGTATGCGACATGCGTTTTGCGCTTGCCGCGCCTCATGAAAAAAACGCCCAATACGCGGGTTTTTTTGTTCTAAATCCGCCAATAT
>ULNQ01004753.1_pt1 | contig 12680 bp, 17 predicted proteins | sample 1951951 | NCBI WGS metagenome assembly ULNQ01 (sample SAMEA4835580, study PRJEB28245) | human gut metagenome | biome: gut microbiome; material: fecal sample | place: Denmark | collected 2008
TGGTTCAACAGTAGCCGGTCCCGTTGGTCCTACGGGTAAAACTGGCCCTGTAGGCCCTACGGGTCCTAAAGGCCCAACTGGTCCAGTCGGTCCTACTGGCCCTGGTTCAACAGTAGCCGGTCCCGTTGGTCCTACTGGTCCTAAAGGTCCAACTGGCACTGGAAATACAGGACCGACAGGTCCTAAGGGACCAACTGGTCCAACTGGATATATGGGTTCTGTGTCTTCAACTTCAAGTAAAATATATGTTGCTGGTGTTACCTCATCTGGCGCATCGACACTTTATTGTAATACATCAGTATATTGTTCTGATTCTGTGCTTTATGGCGCAGCTTGGAATGACTATGCCGAATACCGTGAAGTCAATGAAACAATAGAACCTGGTAGGGTAGTCGTAGAAACTGGTAAAGGTGATTTAGTACTTGCAACTGAAAGATTACAACCTGGTGCTGAAATTATATCTGATACATATGGCTTCTGCATTGGTGAGACCGCAAAAAGTAAAACCCCAATAGCCGTTACTGGTAGAGTACTTGTCTATACATTAGAAGATAGAAATTCATTTGCGGCCGGCGATCCTGTGTGCGCGGGACCGAATGGAACTGTTTCCCGTATGACCCGCGATGAAGTGCGCGAATACCCTGACCGCATAATCGGTACAGTATCTGAAATTCCATCTTATGATACTTGGGGTGCAGGAAATGTAAAAATCAATAATAGAATTTGGATAAGAATTAAATAAAAATAAACCTTCTACATTTGTAGAAGGTTTATAAAATAAATTAAATAAACACTTTACGATAAAATTATCATAAGATTACAAAATCGTTGTGTATTTTTGAAATCATGATTGGAGGTATTAATTTATGGATTGGCTTAAATTATTAAATGAAATTTTTCAGCTTTGTATTATACCCCTTTTAGGTGTATTAACATCTTTTGTTGTTACTTGGATAAAAAAGAAAAGCGCCGAATTGCAGCAAAAGACAGACAATGACCTTATAGATAAATACATTGCATTATTAACAGACACAATTACGACTTGTGTCATAGCAACAAATCAAACTTATGTTGATGAACTTAAAGATAAAAATGCATTTACTGTCGAAGAACAAAAGAAAGCATTAGAAATGACTTATCAGAACGTAATGAAAATTTTAAGTGAAGATGCTAAAGAAATTTTAACTTCAGCTGTTGGTGACTTAAAAGAATACATTATGAATATGATAGAAGCACAAGTAAAAATTAATAAAGTTGCTGCTTAAAAGCGAAAATAGGCGACCCTGAACATTACATCAGGGTCGCCTATTTTTATTTACTCCAAATCGCGTAGATTTTAGCATATTGTTTTTTATTAACATATACAATTGCTCCATTCTTAAAAGTAATATGATCAGTATCAATTCTTGCGATTTGGGATAGGTTAATTAGAAATGCGGGTTCTATAAATACAAAATTATCATTGTGTATAAGTGCATCAACGTATGTTTTAAAAGCCTTACGTATTGTAACACTAATAACTTCTGTATTATCATTTAAATGATAACAAAGATTGCGTTTAATGATATCAACATAATTGATATTTTCAACATTAATTTTTACATAACCTTCTCTAGTATTAACAACAATAGTTTCAGTTTCATGTTTTGCTATTGTTTCAATGAGTAAATTTTGTATTATAGATTTTGTTAATGGCTTAGGAATATATCCTAATACATGATTAGTATAAGCCATTGTTGCTTTATCAGCATTATCTGATAAGGCGATAACTTTCTGCCGAAGTTTGACAGGAAGTGCTAGGAGTTCATAGAGGTCAATATCTAGTAAAATTAGATCTATTTCTTTTGGCTGATTAGTTAGAAAATCGTTTAAATCAGAAAAAAGAAATATATCACCCCTTTTCTACATTGCGCTAAGACAAGATGTAACATGTTTTAAAATTGTAGAATTCTAGTCTACCAGAATAACAGTAATCACTGTTACTGCTCTTTTCTATGCATTCTAGCATTTTATTTTATTTATAGGATTTTCTCCTACTATAAAATATTATACAATAAAATTTGTATTAAGTCAAAATTTTTTGAATTATTTATATAAAAAAAGTTTTCGACACGAAATTACAAATAATCTGCACCACCCGATTTAATTTATCTGTTAATATTAATTTTCAAGTAATAATGGAAAGGAAAAAACCTTTCTAAATTATTTATCAAAATTAAATATCGGAGGTAAATTATTATGAATTATCCTTATCAACCGCAGATTAATAGACCTAATTTTTATTCGTCTACTGCTAACCGCATAAGACCGGTATCTTCTCTTGACGAAGTTCGTGCAAATGGTATCGATTTTGATGGGTCAATTTTTTATTTTCCTGATTTCGCTCACTAGGCTATCTATACAAAATAGATAAATATGGATGGCTCAGCTACTATTAATATGTATAGTTTGTCCGAAATCCCTTCGCCAGCTCCTAATCCAAAAGCCGAAGATTTTATCACACGCAATGAATTTAGTGAAGCAATAGCTTCGCTGAAGGCGTCACTGACTCCGGCGGCCGCACCTGCTGTTTCTTAGAAACAAGAAACAGTAGCTAAGCCAGAAGTAAAGTTAAATTTCTAAGTAGGAAAGGGGCATAAGGAAAATGAATATGAATCCAATGTAGTTATTAGCAATGATAAGAAATGGTCAGAATCCAATGGCTATGTTAACCTAGTTAATGTAGTCGTAGATTGGCGGCACCCCGCTAGGTGATAATTTAGCATAGCTTATAAAAAATAATGACGCCAAAGGAATCGAACAAGTCGCACGTAATTTATGTCAATAGAGAGGAATGGATTTTGATAAAGAATTTGCTATGTTCAAGCAATAGCTTGGACTATAACAACAAATTATTTATTAAAGGAGGATTTATCCTATGTTGACAACTAATAATGGTTATTCCTTATCTGATTTTGCGGCTATTCAAGGTCGTGACGGATTTGGCGCGGGCAATGGTGCATGGTGGCTGATTGTACTTTTCCTTTTCTGTTTTATGGGCGGATGGAATGGAAATGGAAAAAATTACGCAACCGCTGAAGACATGCAGAACCAGTTTAATTTCGCATCACTTGAACGTCAGAACAATGAAATAATGGCTAACTCCCGCCAGATGGCTTATGACTTAACAGGTGATATTAAAGACTCGGCTTACGCATTAAATACAACAATACGCGATGCTGATGCTGATTTAAAAGAAAATGTTCGTGACATTCAAGCGCTTGTACAGGGCCTGGGTGCTGAAGTACAAAATTGTTGCTGTGCTACAAACCGCAATATTGACAGTGTAAGATATGACGCTGCGCTCAATACACGTGATATCTTAAAGAATAGTTGTGACAATACTCAAAAGATACTTGATGCTATTTCAGGTAATCGTATTGCAGATATGTAGAATCAGATTAATCAGCTCCAACTTCAGGCAGCTCTTAATGGCGTAGTAAGATATCCTCTTGCTACAACATATACCGCTGGCTATGCTCCCACACTTAGCTTCCCTTCTTGCGGAGCAGGTTGCGGCATATCATAATCTAGACTAAGGAGGCAATAAAGATGGAACTTACAGCAGTTGCCGCACAAACAGTAGCGGCTAATCAAAATGTATTATATACAAATGTGGCTGTTAGTGGAAACACTTCCATGGTCCATAGAAGCGGCAGTGGGATAGTTACATTACGAGGATTGACTAATCAATGTCGTGCGCGCTTTAGAATCACATTTGGTGGTAATATTGCCGTGCCGACCGGTGGAACAGCAGGAGCTATTCAATTATCTGCTGCCATTAATGAAGAAACTGTGCCATCTACCACGATGATTACAACTACAGCCGCAGTTGCACAGTATGATAACGTATCTACAGCGTTATATGTTGATGTACCCAAAGGATGTTGCGCACAAATTAGTATAAAAAATACTAGTGCAGTTGACATTTTAGTCCAAAACGCTAATCTTATAGTAGAGAGGGTAGCATAATGGAAAAGATGAAAGAAATAAAGAAAAAACTAGTTGAACTAGCTTATGATAGTTTGATGAGTGATGCAATCGCAGTTGACATTGCTGAATTAGGTGAAATTGTAGACATGATAAAAGATATGAGTAAAGCTATTTATCATTGTTCACTTGTCACAGCTATGGAAAATAATTGTACTTGCGGCCTACATATTCCCGACAAAGAAGAAATAGGCGTAGAAATTAATGGACATTAAAAATAAAAAAAATAGGCGAAACCTTCATTGGTATCGCCTATTTTTTTTTTTTGGACTTTAGTGATTGGTGCCAAATGTAGCATTAAATTTTTTTCGCACTGCATCAAACAGCATATCTCCTGTATGATTGCCTCCTAAAGCATTATATGCTTCATGATCATTACTTATTTCTAAGAATTCATCCTGGGTTAAAGCATGATCAGGCTTAAGTAATTCGCGACAATCCGCGCGGAACTATTTACCCTACATTGATAATATACCTTTCGTCAGATTTTCAAGCTTGGCATCATTTATTTCTAACTATGCCCGCACTTCCATATTCTTCTCTACAGCGCGATGTTGCTCTTCTGCAACAGCAGATTTAATATCTTCATGCATTTGGCGCATTAGCTCTTTATCATGCGCTTGCTGCGATTTTTTCTGATTAGATATATATTTTTTCATCAGGCTTAAAATAATTGCGCTAACTATAGAAGCTAAAATACTACCACCATAAACAGATAAAAACTGTAACATCGTGATTCGCCCTCCACGTTTTTCTTGAAATCCCTTCATAAAGATCTGAAAAATGGGAAAGGATGATTAGTAACTATTGTCCAAAAAATTAGTTAGTCATAAAAATTATTTTGATTTGTCGATCTATGCGATTGTGTGCGCGCCAATGCAAATTGCATCACATTCATCTTGAATAGGTTTTACATTAAATGTATTTTGCACCCATACTTGTGCATTACGCTTTTGTTCAGCACGAGCTTTCCCTTTGATGCCAAGTGTTGATTTCCAAGTTCCAGCTAATATAACATCATAAGGTAGATCAAGTTCTACACATAGTTCATGTAATACACCATAGATTTCAGCTAACGTTTTAAATGTATGTACATTATTACCCACATTAGCCTAAAGTTGGATATCTTCAAAAGCCACCTGGTTAATAGAATACTAAGAAATTAAATCTTGTATCTTGGTGCGAAAGGAGACCAAGCGTTTGCCCAAGTCTCCAGTACCAAGACTAAAATGCCCATAGGCTATTAGGCGATGATCGTCGATGTCATAGATGGCATATCCAGTAACATCGCTTGCCTAATCAAGAGCTAGTAAATTAGGCATTGGTTGTTGACCCAAAACCGCCTGTGCGGCTAGCTGTTGCGGCATCATCATCAGTAGTATAATACTTAATGAATTTACCTTGACCTATAATATCGCCTTTGCGAAGCATAATTGGATAGGGTGAGAAATTGATAATCTGGAACATAATATGTCCATCATTATCTGGGTTCTGGTAGTAATCGCTGTCAATTAAACCTTCCCCATTCGCCAACACGAGCCAATGCTTAAGGGGCGATGAACTACGTATAGAAAGCACCAAGCACAGATCTTGCGGCATGGCTGCCTTAATTCCGGTGGGGACTAGAGTAGGACGCGTATTGAATGCTTTAGTAATTGCGGCGACACCGTCTAGGCTATATTCTTGCATTGTAACCGGACTGCCGCACACCATTGTTCCTACTAAATTTTCATAGGGTGGAATCAAGGTATCTTCAGCAACTTCAAAATCATAACCAGCTGATCCTGCTGTTTTACGTTCTGGCAAATGGATATTTTTGTCTTCCCACCCTTTTGCCACTTCAAATTTAATCATTAAAATACCCTCGCAATTTTAACATCCATAGCTGAATCTTCAGGCTCTTTTTCATCATTAATGGTAACAGTAGCAGTAACAAGCTGATACTCTTCCACAATTTCACCCTTCTGTTTAATTACCTTAGTTTTATAGCCAAATCCTACAAGGGAAAAATTCTCATTATTTATTAGATCTTCATGTAGTTGCTCTACTTCATCTACAGTAGCAACTCGGTATGTCATTGTTGTTTTGATTAAATACTTTGTCATTTATTATACCTCTTTTATTGTAATATTTAATTCTGGATATTCACTATAACATTTACTACGATTAGTTTTTATTTCATTAGCAAATTCATTCATAATACCAATAGGTCCAATAAGTGTTATATCAGAATGGTCGGTTTGTGCGGCGATGGTATTAATTACATCATCTATTGTTTCTACCATGATCGGGTCTCCGTCAACCCATAGGGTTTGCCGCATAGTAAATAAATTAGGGCTAAATACTATCATAATTAAGACGCTCCTTTGCTCCCAACTGTAACAACAAATTCATCACAAGGGAATAGTTTAAACATGTAAATTTCATCATCAATTAGAACCCAAATATCCACAGTAGCATCATCATTAATATCTATGCTCTTTGTTTCTTTATATCCTGGATAAGATGTAAATAAATCACCTACTGCATCAGCTAAGGTATCATACTCTCCTTGCTGTGCATTTTTAATAATAGTAAAATAAGACAATTCTTTGCACATAAGCATTAGATAAGTCCATTTCTTTTTAGGATAATATGAATGTTCAACAGTAGTTAAAATAGTTATTATATCAGAAGCCATCATTGGTTTCAAATTTTCTACTGCTATTTTATTTAGATCATATAGTGACATTTTCAATCCACTATCACTATTTGCTATAATTGGCTCCCAAGAGTCGTTAACAAATTTATAGATCCGCTGTGTATCTTTTATACAAGCTATTTCGTCATTTTTAATACGCTGTTTGTAGACTTTTGTATATGCATCACGGGCAGCTTCAGTCAAAAAATTTAGCATAGTATTCTCCTTTTTTTTCTCTTTTTTTTTTGATATAAATATTATAACATAATTTTTTTATTTTGTCAAGTTCCATACTCTTTGATTACGACTGCCGCGAAGGGGAAGCGTAATATCGCGTTGTGATGCATCATAAGGTCCATCAATAAGTATATCAATGTAATCTAAGATTGACTGATCTGGAATATTTTCTTTATAATATCCTGTCCATAAGTAAATAGTAATTGTCGGGTAGGCTTGCCGCACAGCCTTTACTATTGTTTTTACATTTTCTGCATTTTCAGGACATAGCGGTTCTCCGCCAAGGACAGAAAAATTACGTTGTATGCCATTAGCAGAAATGCCTTTTATTATTTTATCAACTATATTGTCTACTGTGTCTTCATAGCCACCATCAAACGACCAGGTTTCAGGATTGTGACATCCAGTACAACGATGCGGACATCCCTAGGTCCAGAAAGAAACACAAATGTTATTACCATCAGCTATATCATTATATTTTATATCAGCATAGCGCATAAAACTTCATTCCCTTCTTAAATTAACAATTACCACCTAAATGTACTACCCTATCTTTTATTTCTTGTGTGCGGCCATAATTCCAAAAATGACTGCCAATATAACCGCATGTACGTCTCGCTACATTCATTTTCTTTTGATCTCTATTGCCGCATTGTGGACAATACCATTCCATATTTTCATCAATTAAAATTTCACCATCATAACCGCATACTTGGCAATAATCAGATTTAGTATTTAACTCTGCATACATTATATTATCATAAATAAATTTAATTACAGTTAATACTGCATCTATATTAGGCTGTAAATTAGCTGTTTCAATATAACTAATTGCACCGCCTGGACTAAGACGTTGAAACTTAGCTTCTTTTTCTAATTTATCAAAAGCACTAATTTCTTCAAATACTGGAATATGATAACTATTACTTATGTAATTTCTATCATGCCCATCTAATTTAACAAATATATCATCACCAAAACGTTGTTTTAAACACTTGGCAAATTTATAAGTTGTTGATTCAATGGGTGTGCCATAAACACTATAATCTACATCTTCTGCGGCTTTCCATGCTGCACATTTATCATTAAGGAATTGCATTACTTGTAAACCAAATTTTTCGCCTTCAGCACCATCTGAGTGCGAATGACCTGTCATATATTTAACACATTCATATAATCCCGCATAACCTAATGAAATAGTAGCATAGCCATGATGTAATAAGTCATACAATTTTTCGCCTTTTTCTAGACGTGCAAAAGCACCATGCTGCCATAAAATAGGAGCTACGTCAGAAGTAACTTCTTCTAGACGCTGCAATCTAACTTGTAATCCACGATGGCACAATTCGCAACGTTCATCCATCAATTGCCAAAATGTATCAAAATCACCATTAGAAGACAGAGCTACATCTACTAGATTTATAGTAGTAACGCCCATATTAAATCTGCCATAATATTTATGTTTTCCTTCTTCCCAATTAAGCGCCTTCGCATAATTTTTTGTAGTACGGTCAGGTGTAAGAAAACTACGGCAGCCCATGCATGGATAAACATCACCATTTTTGTATTCACGCATTTTTTTCGCTGAAATATAGTCAGGTACCATTCTTTTAGCTGTACATTGTGCCGCTAGAACTGTTAAATACCAATAAGGGCTATCTTCTGTGGTATTATTTTCATCAAGTACATATAATAGTTTAGGAAAAGCAGGGGTAATATACACACCTTGCTCATTTTTTAGACCTTTAATACGCTGTCGCAAAAATTCTTCAATTAACAATGCTGTTTCATGGGCATATTCAGGATTTTCATTAATCCACATATTAACAGATAAAAATGGCGCTTGTCCATTAGTTGTACTCATAGAATTAATTTGATAATTAAACGTTTGAACAGCGTCTTTAATATTTGTTGCTGTTTCTTTCTTAGCAAAATTCCAAGCCGCTTCTGGATTATTATCAAAATATTCCAATCCTTTATTATAGTTTTCTTGCCAACTCATGCGGACATAAGGCGCTAAATGTGCTAATGTAATAGTAGTACCACCATATTGGCTACTAGCTACAGCTGTAATGATTTGTGTAGCTACTGTCGCAGCAGTAGTAATACGATGCTGAGGATCGATGCGTACACCATTAATCACTGTTCCATTAGCTAACATGTCATCTAGATTAACTAAGCAACAATTATTTAGAGCTTTTTGTGCCATATAATCCATATCATGCTGATGAATAATACCCAGATCATGAGCTTCACATACGTCTTTAGGTAACAAGAATCTACGCGCAATATCTGTACTAGCTATACCTGCTATATAATCACGCTGTGTGGTTACTACTTGGGCATCTTTGTTAGAATTTTCTTTATTCCAATAATCGCTTTTTCCCGATAAAAATTCAATAAATGTTTTATCGGTTATATTACCACGTGCGTTTGTGCGGCGTTCTCTATATTTAATATAGGCTTTAGCGACATCTTTACGTTCAGAACGCATCAGCGCATCTTCTACCATATCTTGTATTTCTTCGACTGTAATATTATTTTTAGCCGCATCATAAATTTCATCAGCTATATCTCTTGCCGTATCATCTTCATATAACTGACCATCTACTTCTATAAATGCTTTATTAATTGCATTTATAATTTTATCTTTATTAAATGGTACAATTGTGCCATCTCGTTTAATGATATTTTTCATATATATTGTATCTCCTTTACTAAATCTTGAATTCCCTATGGGGCTATCTACTATATCTTGTATTTTTAGATAAGTAAATTAACTATTTTTGCCCAAAATCTTTTTCACTGCGGTATCAAGATCTTCAAGGGTATTATTATCTAATTCTATATAGTCAAAATCTAAATCAGCAAAATCAATTTCATCGGTTTTGTAACGACGAATAATTTCTTGTACATCTGGATCTTCTTCCCTATTTAACTGGCGTAGAAGACGCACTTTATCGGTTGCCCGTACATAATACACTTGCACTTCTATATCTTTGTGAAGCATTAACGCTTCTACGCCAGCAGGATTGAATACCCCAATATTAATACAATCAGACCTCAATGACTCATAGGTTGTTCCATAAAACCAATTATTAAACATGGTTGCTTCTAGCATTTCATTATTTAACATTTTATCAGCAAATTGCTCACCAGTTAAATAAAAATAATTAACTCCATTAACTTCGCCTTCTCTTGGTGGTCGTGTTGTGCAAGATACAATTTCATGCCAAGCGCATTGGTTAGCTGTTAAAATACGATTTACTATTGTATCTTTTCCTGCTCCAGCTTTACCAATTAAGGCTATTATTTTATACATTAGTTATTCTCCTTTAAAATATAATCGCCCCATTGCTGCGCCATCGCGGCCGCAATTCCAGGATAAGTTTTACTTCTTTCTTTACTTCTTTCTTCTTTTGATAAGCGCAAAGTTTTTAAATGCCAATCACTATACGTTTTTCCATCACCCAATACTGTAATATTTGGATCGACCAAATCAGTAGGCGTTAAAATAGGTAAATTGATTAACCACAGACATGTTGCTTTTCTTTCAGGATGACCAAATTCAAATGGCTGAATTGTTTGATTTGGCTTGCGAAAATGGCTATTCATATATCCTATTGGATTTTCTATTGCTATATGTTTACAAGATGCTTTAGAAAATAACAGGAAAAAATTTGCCGCTTCTTCACGCAATTTCCATCTTTCTCTTGCGCGATCTCCATATCGTTCTATATTAAACCAACGATTACCGGAAACTGTTAAATATGTACATGGCGGATGGGCGATAATTAAATCCCATTCGCCAGTAATAATATGATGTTGCCCATCTATAGTATTAAATTCTATTTTATTATTTATTGGATTTAAAATTGTAGTAACATCTTGTTGAATATGCCATTCTGGATGTCCACCGGAACATTCAATTAAATCACAAGAATAAGCCTCAAAACCGCGATCGCGAAACGCACTACATACTCGTTGGCTTTCTTCACAAGCTACTAATACTTTTTTTGTCTCATATTTCTTCATCTTCTGCTTCTCCTTGCACACGTTCGCTTTGTAATGTTAATTCTCCTGTCGCGGAAACTGTATTAATTTTATATAATTGATGTCCGATAGAATTGGCATATTTTTTAACAACAAATGTATCGCCACTTCTAATACCTAAAACCATAATTTTATTTCCACGTTTAAACCAAGATGATTCTACTACATGTTTTTTACCATCTTCGCCAATTGCGGAAATTTGTCTATCAAACAATGCAAAATATTCTTTGCGGAATTTAACATTAACAACACCAGAAGTAGTCAATAATGTAACTATTCCTTTTGTTTTATTTTTAGCTATACAAGTACCGCAAATGCGGACAAGCTTAAAAATATTGATTGGCTTGTTGTGAATATATTTAATACATTCAATTTCAGGTTCTTCAGGCAATTTATCAAAATCAACTATACCATATTGTGATTTGTTCACATGTGCTAATTCATGCTCATGATAGTAAAAACATACGGCTGTCATTTCCCAGGCTGAAATTGAACCTAATGCATATTTCTCCCAGTCAGCTTTGAATATTAAGAAATTTAAATCATCTAAGATTTGTGCTTTATTTTGTGACATCCAATTTCTAAATACATCCATTTGCTTTTGATAGTATTTATCCCAAATTTTCATATTTAATAATTCACCATCAGTAGGATAATTAATTTCGCTAAGAAATTCTAATGCCCTATCATCCAACTTAAAATTAATTGTGTCATATTTACATATTGCTTTAAGATATCTATTAAATTCAAATATGCGGCGGCCAGTGGTAAGTGCATCATTGTCTTTTGGAATTAAATCATATTTAATTAATGTTGGCATATTATTCATTGTTAAATTTGATTTTTTATCACAAGTTTCCCATAAATACCACGCCATACATTTTCTACGTTCCATCATATTATCAAATGCGCCACCTTTGATAAGTGAAATCATTGTTTGTTTATTTGGTTTTACCCGATATAAAAAATCTTTGGGTGATACATAGGGACGATTAGCTATAATCATATTAGCTGTATCATCATTAATATTTAACATTGCTTTAAGACCAAATAAGATAGCATTGTTTTCTATATCAGGTGCAAAACTAAATTTTGATTTATTTATATCAACTAAATGCACTTCAATACCTGCCGCACGAATTTCTCCAATTGCTTTAGCGATTTTAGCATAATCAGTACTACCAGCTTTATCATCATCATCTTCTAATTCATCATCAGCTTCAAGTGATGCGCTATTAACAATTAAACAAGCTGTATTCCAATAAATTGGATTCCAATGTGTTGCAATATATAATGTCTGAAATCCAATGAATGAGTAAGCAAGCGCATGAATTCTTGAAAATGCATAACCGACCTGTGGACCAACGCCATGACGCCAAATATATTTACCCAACGCTTCTGATTTTGCTGTATTTAACACTTGTTGATGCAATGCTTCAATTTTATCCATTTTCTTTTTTGCAACTACTTTACGTGCCGCATTTGCTTCACCTAAACTAAATCCACAAATGTTTTTATCCATTAGCATTAACATTAAGCTTTCTTGATCAGGCGGCACACCATAGTCTTGTTCAAAATATGGTTTAATAGTTTCTTGCTCCGCTTTTGTTAAACCTTCTTCATCCATTTCATTATACCATAATTGGATATTATCTTTTTGACGTTTATATTTATCAATAGG
>ULNQ01024056.1_pt1 | contig 12525 bp, 8 predicted proteins | sample 1951951 | NCBI WGS metagenome assembly ULNQ01 (sample SAMEA4835580, study PRJEB28245) | human gut metagenome | biome: gut microbiome; material: fecal sample | place: Denmark | collected 2008
ATAAACTATTTCTTATCCCGAACTGGGGTATAATCTGGAAGCAGCCGACTTTCCCTTCTCATAAATTGCTTTAACCACATCCTTCAATTGCGGTTTTTTCTTATCCTCTTTCAGTTCCGCGTCTTTCTCCACCGCTTCCTCCTCTGCTTTTCTTTCCGCTTCAAGGCGCGCCTCCTCCTCTGCTTTCTGTGCGTCGAGTTCCGCCTCTATTCTGTCACGTTCCTCCTCAGCACGTTCGCGCTCTTCCTGCGCTTTCCTCTCAGCTTCGGCTTTTCCCTCGGCAATACGCTTCTCCTCTGCGGCACGTTGTTCCTCCTCCGCTTTGCGTTCAGCCTCTGCCTTTCTTTCAGCTTCAACACGAGCTTCCTCTTCAGCCTTTTCTTGGACAACACGCTCAGCCTCTTCAGCTCTGCGCTTCCGTTCTCCTGCTATAGCTTTCCAAGCATCGACCGTCCTCTGTGCCTCCGCCACTGCCGCCTCGTTTTCCTTGATTGACCGCAACAATTCTTCCGGCGTCTCTCCTTTCTCCTTCAGTGCCTTTGCCGCCTTCAACTTCTTCTCAGCGCCTCGAAAAAATACCAATGCAAAAGGGTCGACCTAACAACGCGAGTTCGGGATAAGCGTGGACTGAAAAGGCGTGATTCGGATGCGGATATAGTGTCGAGCGACCATGAACGTGGCCGCCCGATGCGCTTTTGAGAAAATGAGATTTGAGCTATTGCCAAATGGTGAGTCGACCGTCTGAGTTCGGCACCTCGTAGTCGAAGTTGACTGCTGGCTTGGACTGGAAGAAGCAGTACGCCCCATTGCCGCGAGCAGGTTTATCAGAAAGTTGTGCACGCTGCGGTGCCGTGTGCACAAGCTGCACCACGTTTTTAAGTATGTCGTTCACGGTCTCGATAATGCTCCTCTGCGCAGCATTATCTTGTCATAAAGAGGCATCAGTCGCTGCTTCATGTTAGAGCGCAGCCCTGTCACCACATGTATCTCCTCACTCCAAAGCCGTCCGAAAAGCGCACATGTAGGTCTGGTAATAATGCTTGAAGTTGCGGTAGGAGTTGAAGTGGAAACAGATGAGGATTGTGATGACCTCGGCGTCCGACATCATACGCTTGCGACGGCGTTTTGGGACATCAGGCGTTGATTGAACAGCGTTTTTTGCCATCTCTGCATCAAATTCTTTGCAGAAATCATTGGCAATACAAAAATTTCAGTAACTTTACTCTTGGTGATCATGATTTGTAATTGTTCCTTTTTACACCATTAAATTACTAAAAATCAATGATTTCCTTTTTTTTGTCATTTTTTCAAACACCTCTTATCCCGAACTCGTGTGAATAGCAAAAAACTAATTGTCAATCAGTTACAAAGTCAACATCAAAAAGCCGTACTAATGACCGGATTTGGGATAAATAAGCAACCTTCCGGGTTTGATTCCCAGAGGCTATCCGCATAAAGCAATCATAGATTTGCAGCTAACGCCCGCCACAGGTTGTCGTCTGGTATTGGCGCAACCAAATCGATTATTTTTTTTGACACAGGATGCTCGAATACGATTCTATGCGACTGTAATGATATGCCACCGTCGGGATTACTCCGTCGGTCACCATATTTTAAATCTCCACGGATTGGACATCCCATAGCCGATAATTGTGCGCGTATCTGATGCTTCCTTCCCGTGTGAAGATTCACTTCAAGCAGGCAGTAATAATCAGTTTTTGCCAACAATTTGTAGTCAAGCACAGCTTTCTGCGCCCCGTCGACAGGCGTGCGGCTGACATACGTTTTGTTATTGCGTTCCCGAGGTGTCAGATAGTCAACCAACGTATCTTCCGCTCTTGGCGGCAAATTTCTTGAGATTGCCCAATATGTTTTTTTCACTTTCCGATTCTGAAAAATCTCGTTCATCCGCGCCAACGCTTTGCTTGTTTTGGCGAATACGACAAGCCCGCTCACCGGGCGGTCAAGCCGGTGAATCACACCACAAAACACATTGCCTGGCTTGTTATATTTTTCGCGCAGATAATCTTTAACCATCTCAGACAGTGGTTTGTCGCCAGTTTTATCGCCTTGCACGATTTCACCTGCGGCTTTATTCACCACTATCAGATGATTATCTTCATAAACAACCTCCATAGACTTAGTTGCCCATTTCAGAAATAAACTTAATGCGAACCAACCGGATTTCTTCTTCAGTATAGTCTCCGCCAAGTTCATTTATCGCCAATTCCAAATCATCGCTCTCGCTTTCTTTGAAATATTCAAAAATGTCGTCCAAGTGATCTTCATCCATCACCTCGTCCAGGAAATAATCGATGTTTATTTTTGTCCCAGAGTATACAATTGCCTCCACTTCATCCAACAACTCATCGAATTCCAACCCCTTAGACTCCGCAAGCTCATCAAGTGCAATCTTACGGTCAATACCCTGAATGATTGATATTTTAAGCTTGCTTTTGTTTGCAACACTCCTCACCCGCAGGTCTTCCGGACGTTCAATATCGTTTTCCTCGACATGGGCCTTTATAACTTTCAAGAAGTCCGCTCCATAGCGTTTCGCCTTGCCGGCGCCAACGCCTTGTATAGTTTGAAGTTCTTCCATTGTGATTGGATATGTTGTAGCCATAGCCTCCAACGAAATGTCTTGAAAGATTACATACGGCGGCAACTCCAGCTTCTTGGCAATCTTTTTGCGAAGATCTTTAAGGATGGAGTACAATTCTGGGTCGACGGCGCAAACTCCGCCCGATTTTATAGTAACATCTTCGTCATCTTCGTTGAATTCCTTGTCTTCAACAATCTTAAACGACTTTGGATTCTTCAAAAACGAGTGCCCAGCTTTTGTCACTTTCAGCAACCCATAGTTTTCAATTTCCTTGTCAAGATATCCAGCAATGATTGCTTGATGAATCACCGCGCCTAAAAATTTATCGGTGTCAGCCTCCATGCAGCCGAACACTTCCAATTGATCGTGTAAATATGATTTTATTTCGGCGGTCGATTTTCCGAGCATGACATTAATAACATAGTCTGATTTAAATTTTTCTTTCAATGCCAAGACGGTCTCAATTACCGCACAAAGTTCATCTTTTGCTTCCACTTTTTTCTTAGGATTTAAACAGTTGTCACAGTTTCCGCAATTGTCTTCTTGATATTCCTCTCCAAAATAATAAAGCAACGACTTTCGCCGGCACACAGATGATTCACAATATGCCGCCGTTTCCAAAAGCAACTGCTTGCCAATTTCCTGTTCTGCAATTGGCTTGCCCTGCATAAACTTCTCCAGTTTCTGCAAGTCCTTGTTGGTATAGAATGCGACACACAAGCCTTCGCCGCCGTCACGTCCCGCGCGTCCGGTTTCTTGATAATACCCCTCCAAACTTTTGGGAATGTCATAATGTATTACAAAACGCACATCCGGTTTGTCAATACCCATACCAAAAGCAATCGTTGCCACGATGACATCGACAGTCTCCATCAGAAAGGCATCCTGGTTGGCACTGCGTTGCGCGCTGTCCATGCCAGCATGGTATGGCAATGCTTTGATGTTGTTGACAATCAATGTCTCTGTCAACTCTTCCACTTTTTTTCTGCTCAGGCAATATATTATGCCCGATTTGCCCTCATGACTTTTTATGAATTTTATGATGTCCTTGTCAACGTTCTTGGTCTTCGGACGCACTTCATAATATAGATTTGGCCTGTTGAATGATGATTTAAACACTTTAGCATCCAGCATTCCCAAATTCTTCTGTATGTCATGCTGCACCTTTGGCGTAGCAGTGGCTGTCAAAGCAATGATCGGACGGTTGCCTATCTGATTTATCAACGGTCTGATTCGTCTGTACTCTGGCCGAAAATCGTGTCCCCATTCCGATATACAATGCGCTTCGTCGACTGCGTAGAATGAAATCGACACCGTCGACAAGAATTCTATGTTCTCCTCTTTTGTCAGCGACTCAGGCGCGACGTACAACAATTTCGTTTTGCCCGACACAATGTCCGACTTAACTTTCTCTATTGCAGCACGGTTCAATGAAGAGTTCAAGAAATGAGCTATTCCGTCGTCCTCTCCAAAATTTCGCATAGCGTCTACCTGATTCTTCATCAAGGCGATTAATGGCGATATGACAATTGCAGTGCCGTCCATCAGCAAGGACGGCAATTGATAGCATAGCGACTTGCCGCCGCCTGTAGGCATAAGCACAAACGTGTCATTGCCGGCCATCAGATTTTCTATTATCGCTTCTTGATTGCCTTTAAAGTTGTCGAATCCGAAATAGTTTTTCAGTTCGGCTTTTAAATCAGTTTTGACTGCCATAATAATTAGAGGTTTGCTTTACTTACAAAGTTAAGGACCTATCGACAATTTGCAAAATGTTTTCGCTATATTTTCACACAAGGAGATCTAAATTTGCCTTGTTAAGCTTCTCCAATGCATATTCTCTGGTAACTACAAACTCTTTTTTCTTTGACGACGGACTTTCATACATTGCGTCGACCACAATGGTTTCCGTCAGCGAGCGAAGTCCGCGCGCGCCAAGTTTATATTCTATTGATTTATCAACAATAAGGTCAAGAGCATCTTTCTCAAAAACCAGCTTGACGCCATCCATCTCAAACAATTTCTGATACTGTTTTATTATGGCATTTTTCGGTTCCGAGAGGATTCTCCGCAACGCATTGCGGTCCAATGGCTCAAGATTGGTCAATATCGGCAATCGACCTATAATCTCAGGAATTAGTCCGAATGACCGCAAGTCTTGTGGCGCTACGTAGTTTATCAGATTTTCCCGTTTCTGCTTGCGCTCCACATTGTCAGTTCCGAAACCAACCACATATGTGTTAAGGCGCTGGGCAATCTTACGCTCAATTCCCTCAAAAGCACCGCCACAGATAAACAGGATATTTTTTGTGTCGACAGGAATCATCTTTTGCTCCGGATGCTTCCTTCCGCCTTGTGGTGGCACGTTGACCACAGAGCCTTCGAGCAACTTCAAAAGCCCTTGCTGCACTCCTTCTCCACTCACGTCTCTTGTGATTGACGGGTTGTCGCCCTTTCTTGCTATTTTGTCTATCTCGTCAATGAATACGATGCCTCGTTCAGCCTGTGCCACGTCATAATCGCAAGCCTGCAACAAACGCACCAAAAGACTCTCAATGTCTTCGCCAACATATCCAGCCTCTGTGAGTACGGTTGCATCGACAATTGCAAACGGCACATTAAGCAATTTCGCTATTGTTTTTGCCAACAACGTTTTGCCGGTTCCAGTAGGACCAACAATTATCACATTACTTTTCTCAATTTCCACCCCGTCTTCATCAACAGGCTGAAGCAGACGCTTATAGTGATTGTATACAGCAACCGACAAGTATTTTTTTGCCTGTTCCTGACCGATAACATATTGATTCAAATAATCAACAATCTCCTTTGGCTTCGGCACACTTTTCATTTCCAAGTCGAATTTGCCGCCTTTGCCGTTTATTGGTTTTGTGTCAATATACTGCGAAATCATAGCATGTGCCTGCTCGATACAATTGTCGCAGATAGCTCCCTTGCCGTCAATTGTTGGAATAAACAGCGCCGCATCTCTTTGGCTGCGGCCACAAAAACTGCACCGCATTGTCGATGTTCCAGAATCTTTTTTTGCCATTAGTTTTTATTTGGTCTCTCTTGTCAAAACTTCATCAATCATTCCATATTGCTTAGCCTCCGCCGATGTCATCCAATAATCACGGTCGCTGTCTTTTTCAACCTTCTTGAATGGCACTCCTGAATGATTCGATATGATTGTATACAGCTCTTTTTTCAATTTCTGAATCTCTCGCGCTGTTATTTCGATGTCGGAAGCCTGGCCTTGCGCACCGCCCATCGGCTGGTGAATCATAACACGCGAATGGTTAAGCGCAAAACGTTTGCCTTTTTCTCCAGCCACGAGCAACACCGCAGCCATCGATGCCGCCATTCCTGTGCAAATCGTCTTGACATCGCTCGAAATGTACTGCATAGTGTCATATATGCCAAGTCCAGCATATACAGAGCCACCAGGAGAGTTTATATAAATTGAGATATCCTTGCCCGGGTCGGAAGAGTCAAGATAAAGCAACTGGGCTTGGATTACATTTGCTGTGTAATCATCTATCTGTGTGCCCAGAAATATAATTCTATCCATCATCAATCGTGAGAACACGTCCATTTGTGCCACATTCAATTGACGTTCTTCAATAATAGTCGGAGAGATATAGCTGCTGGTGATGTTCATATAGTCGTCAACAGCGAGCCCGTTGAGTCCCATGTGTTTCACTGCGAAATCTCTGAATTCATTTTTCATATTTATCCTCTTGTTATTCTTTTTTGTTGTCTATATACGTTTTTATGTCATACAAAATTAATCAAAGACGGCTGAAGAAAAAAATTTCGAGAATATTAATTTCAGATTTATCCGAAAAGCGAGCGGAACACTTCCTCTACACGCGCCACTTCTTTAACCTCCACATTATACTGAGACACATCCACACCTTTCAAATTGTGCTTTGGCACATAAATCGTGGAAAAGCCTAATTTGTTAGCCTCTATTATGCGCTGTTCTATCCTGGTGACCGGGCGAATCTCCCCCGACAATCCGACTTCCCCTGTCAAACAAACCGTCTTTGCGATCGGCATATCGACGTTAGAAGAAAGTATCGAGCTGATAACAGCAAGGTCAAGCGCCGGATCATTGACCTTGAATCCCCCCGCAATATTGAGGAACACATCTTTCAAAGCCAATTTAAAACCGACCCGTTTCTCAAGCACAGCCAACAACATATTCATTCTTTTTGAATCAAAGCCAGTCACCGACCTCTGCGCTGTGCCGTATGCCGCAGTGCTTACCAACGCTTGCGATTCGACGAGCAATGGACGCGCCCCCTCCACTGTCACACCAATCGCGGCTCCCGACAAGTCTGAATCATTATCAGACAACAGCAGTTCCGATGGATTTGCCACTTCACGCAATCCCGATTGTGTCATTTCATATATGCCCATTTCCGACGTGCTTCCGAATCTATTCTTTATCGAGCGCAACAACCGATACATGTAATGACGGTCGCCCTCAAACTGCAGCACGGCGTCGACAATGTGTTCAAGCACCTTCGGCCCGGCTATACTTCCCTCCTTGTTGATATGCCCGATCAGCACCACTGGTGTTCCGCTCTCCTTGGCATATTTCAAAAGAGACGCCGCACATTCCCGCACTTGGCCCACACTTCCAGCCACAGATTCAAGATTGTCGGAAGCAATAGTTTGGATGGAGTCGACAACCACTATTCCTGGATTGCTGTTTTTTATGTGTTGAAATATCTTCTCCAACGACGTTTCACAAACAATGTAGCACTCTCCTCCGTCTGCACCAAGTCGGTCAGCCCGCATCTTCAATTGCTGCGCGCTTTCCTCACCAGACACATAGAGCACCTTTCTGCTCCTAATGCGTATTACGTTCTGCAAAACGAGGGTCGACTTTCCGATCCCAGGCTCTCCTCCTATTAATATTATAGAACCCTGCACCAAACCTCCACCAAGCACACGGTTCAACTCTCCGCTCGGCATCTGTATGCGCTTCTCCTCCCCAGCTTCGATTTCAGACAAGCGAAGTGGCTTCGAGTCCAATTTTGTTTCCGGGAGGAGCGATTTCCCGCCTCGAGTCTGCACAACGCGCTCTTCGACGAAAGTGTTCCAGGCTCCGCAATTCGGACACTTCCCCACCCATTTTGGCGACTCATATCCGCAATCGCTACAAAAAAACGCTATTTTATCCTTTGCCATAGCACATACTACATTGTTCTTCTTCTAAATTCTGCGACAACAATGGCTGTCGCCATCCCCACATTTAGCGATTCCGATGTCGGAGTGCCGATTGGGTATGACGGAATGAGCAACTTTCCTGTCACAAGACGTCTTATCTCCTCCGAAATCCCCTTGCCTTCATTGCCCATGACGATGAATCCCGCCTGCGCCAGCGGCGTTTCATAAATATTGTTTCCGTCAAGCAATGTTCCGTATACTGGCATTTCCTTATATGTCGCAAACAGTTCCGAAAGGCTGCAATACACGACATTCACACGCGAAACAGCCCCCATTGTCGCCTGCACCGCCTTAGGATTGTAAACGTCTACGGTATCTTTGCTACAAAACACGTCTTTGATTCCAAACCAATCGGCAATCCTCAATATGGTTCCGAAGTTTCCTGGGTCTTGGATTCCATCAAGCACTAATGCAAGACGCTTCTCCAAGCCTTTCCCAATCTGGACATCTGGCATTTCATAAACAGCGATGACGTCTGTTGCCGTTTTCAGCATCGACATCCTCTCTATTTGAGCTTTGGTTGCGACTGTCACGGGGCAGCGCAGTCTACAGCCGACGCTGTCCGCCCAATCAGACGTGGCAAACAAATATCTAACCTTAAAATAATCGAGTGTGTCAATCACGCATTTTGTTCCTTCTGCGACAAAACAACGCTCCTTGTCACGATTCTTTTTCTGCGACAAGGAATGCACCCATTTTATTACTCCTGCTGAAAGTTCCATATCCACAAAGTTAACGATATTGCAAATAACATAAAAATGCTGGAGCATAAATTTTGCCGATACGCAATCGAAAGTTATCTTTGCATAAAAAAGCAGATGACTAAAGATTTCACACCAGCCCCAAATGCCATCATTGTGGACGCGGCATTCCTTAATTTTATCACATCGGATTTCAAAACTAATTTTGAGCGCATTCTAAACCACGAGCTGAGCACCATCGATCTCTCTTCGCTGTTTACATACATTGCTTTGGACTGGGGTGTCACTCCCGGCGAAAACCAAATTGACGTTTATATTACATACAACAACGGTTGTGACAATTTCGACGTCTGCACCCCGTCTGACATTGCCGGACTGAACGGAATGGCTTTCAACGGACATCTCGGCGAATTTTCGTTCTACACATATTCAAATGAGGGGATGGCTGACTCCAACGACTTTTTCCTTGACTCTCTTCACAATCTTATGTCAGAAAAGGAGATAAAGCGAGTCGCTGTCATTGGCTTTGATGGGCGTTGCGGCGAGGAAATCGACAAAATTCTTTCTGAGAGCAACGGTAAAATAGCCACACGATTCACCATGGACAAATCTGCGAAAGGGAATGGATACGCCACTCAAATTGTCGCTTTTCCGATAATGATGGCTCTGGGAATCAAATCCGATGAATTAGGCTGATTCCCCCAAAACGAATAAGTTCCGTGCTTTTTGCATCGTTGATATTCAACGAATATGTTGCCATGTTCTTGTCGTTTCACCCATTCGATTCGCGCCCAAAAGCATAGAATGGCTTCCGAGCATCGTCCTCCCCGGTAAAATCGCACTCAGCGCCCCTCACACACGCTTCTATCCACGTCCTCCGACACACGTGACGCATAGTCGAAGATGCTCTCGCCCGGCTTTCTGCTGAAGCAAGGCTTGCTCGTCTCAGAATCATTTGTTACATTTGCGGCGAGGACGTTCGCAAGAATATCCTTGTAAAGGGTAATACCTCCGTGAGGCTGAGACGCTGCGGTTTGAAGGGTATTGCCCTTTTCTATATTATCCGCTAAAAACACCTCGTGCACATATAGTCTACTTTTATTTGCATCTTGCATTGCGCGACAAAAAACATAGTTTCGATTTCCATTATAATTTATCGGGTATGCAAAGTAATGGCTTTTAACGCCCTCTTGTCTACTGAAGTCTTGCATAGAGCCAAAATACACAGCATTGTTAAAACCTTCAGCAAGAGATGTTATTACATCAAGTTTTACTTGGCTATACCGATGCGCAAGAGAGCTTCCTACAGATGCCCTGTTTATTTCCACTAAGCCTATCTCTGTGTCATAGAAACGAGAAGTTCCGACGTTGTCTTTCCACCAGTTTCTGCCGCTTCCCTTTCTGTTGAAGTTGACGGAAATCTCTTTTGCGTCATACACTGATCGTCCGACACTGCGCCCGCTCTTCCGTGACGTGACATATGCCGCAAACCTTGCGCTGTTCTCTACAGACTTGTTGGCGAAATCAACGGCATTGTTCAAACCGCCAAAAAATCGTTCCGCGGATATTCTCCCATCCCGTTTGATTGCTTTCGCTATCTCCGACTTCCTCTTCTCTATCTGCTTTAGGTTCACGAAGCCAGTTTCTCCGCCATTCTGCATAAACTCCAAAAACAGTCTATGCGTTTCATTGGATGTGTCAAGGCTGCCTTTGTTGTAACGTGCATATAGGTTCGCCATTTCCGCTGGATTGTATTTGGCGAAATTGAGATTAAAGGAACCACCATACTTAGCCCCCACCTTGACATACACCATTGTATTTGAGTACAAGGCATCTCGCACATAGTTTGAGCCAATGAAGCCGGGGTTCAACGTGGTGTATAAGGAGGACAATTGTCTGTTCAACGCCTCGGCTCCCTCTAAGACTTTACCGACTGCGCCCGTAAGGTCTGTGTCCGGATTCGTCAAGCCATTCGCCGCCTGTGCCGCTCTTGGGCTGCCGTTGACGGTGATGATGTAAGACTTGCCATTTTGTTTCACAAGCACTTGGTGTTCGTTCAACTGCCCTTTCTCTACCACCTTATATGGGATGTCAGGTGCTTCGTTGCTTCTTTGCACCAAGTCCGGGTGTTTCTCTGCCATCTGTTTCATTTTATCCTCGAATGCCTCCATCTTTTTCGCCACCACGGATGCGCTGTCATTGGCACCGATATTGTCGGGGAACACCGGCTTCCACTCATCTGCAACCGAGTCATATTGCAACCACACATCGCTGACACTCGCAAGGTCGCTCGGATGGTTGCGCACAAAGTTCAACATCTTTTGTTTCACCAATACGTTGCGGTTGCCCTGCATTATCGCACTTTCCGCCATCGCCTGCATATATGCTATAGGATTGTCAGCCTTGGAGCTGCGCCCTTTGGCTGTCTTTATCGGTGCGTTGAATGCGCTGTCGCCGTGCGTCAGATAAGCGTAGGCATCCGCGCTTGTCGTTTGGTCGAATCCCCTCATAGGGATATAATTCGTATACATGCTGCTGATGTCGTTGTATGCTTCTTTCGTGAGCATACCGCTCTCGTACAACTTCCTAAGTGTGTTGCCGTTCACTTCGTTTACCCGACTCCACAATTCATTTATGTCTGACCGATCATGGCTCGGATTGTTTTCAAAAGTCTTGCGAATGTCATCGGCGGCATCCCTTGCGGCATTGAGCAAATCCACCTTCAACCGCTTCTTCTGACCACCGAGTTTACGGAGCAACAATTGGTTGTCTGTAGCCTCCATCTGCTCGTCTATGGCGTCTATCTGCGATTGTATCGACTTCACTCTGCCGTCTTCTGCCGTCAATGCCGTAAGTCCTGCATAGTCTTTGCCTTCAAGGCTTGCAACGAAATCTCCAATCGTTTTAGTTCCTTTGGGATTTGCCTTTTGGTACTTGTCAAAATCTTTCTGAGCCTCTCTCTGCCGCATCACGGCATCACGCTCAAGTCCGTGCTTGGCGAACATATAGTCGTACAAATCTCCGCTCTCCTTGCCGTTGCCGCTCAGTTTAGCCACTGCCGACATCAACGGCTTGAATTGCGTCTTGGCCACTTGGTGCATCTCCTCCTTGTTCACCGACGACAGGCGGTTCTCTCCGAGTATCGGATTCTCAAAGTCGGGAATGTCCTCTATGTACCGCTTGTTGCCCGATGCGTGGTCTATTGCGGACATAAACTCCTGTAGTCCGAGCATACTGTTCTGCAACGCCTCCTTCGTTTGGAAGCCTTTGCTCTTGACCTTCTTCTCATATTCGTCCCGTGCGCTTACTCTTTCTCTCACGCTTCTATCCACGTCCTCCGACACACGTGACGCATAGGCGAAGATGCTCTCGCCCGGTTTTCTGCTGAAGCGTGGCTTGCTCGGCTCAGAAATATTTGTTACATTTGCAGTGGGTGTTGGATTGTTTCGGGGCAAAATCCCGTCGGTAATCCGTTCTTGCGGTAGTAACAATTCAGCACCTTTCGTTATTTTGTTACGTAGATTGTTGTCACTCTTTATGTGAACGGAACTTACATAATCCTCCACTTCACCATACTTGTTTACAACTGCTATATTATAAACATTATCATTGTTTTCGCTCTTAAATCGCTTTATATATAAAGTACTTCCATCTGTATCACGTATGGCGAAGTCTGCATTTTCAAGAGTCGGCAATACAGCACCTGAAATACTTGTTCTTTTCTCACGAATTATTTTATTATAGACTTCTTCCTTAACATTCACAACTTCGCCAAGGAATGTGCGAACAGGCTTTCGGAATAATTCCATAAATTTGACCAAAGATGAAACCTTTTGTGGCATATTCTCAGTCTTTTTGTCTTCGAAAATATTGTCAAGAGCCACCATTGCTTCTTCTCCTTTCAGCGACTTTACTCCCTCATCGCCAACCTCTCCTCGCTTTCTCATCCCGCTCTCGTCCTTCATAGGATTCTTGGAGTCA
>ULNQ01011569.1_pt1 | contig 12466 bp, 19 predicted proteins | sample 1951951 | NCBI WGS metagenome assembly ULNQ01 (sample SAMEA4835580, study PRJEB28245) | human gut metagenome | biome: gut microbiome; material: fecal sample | place: Denmark | collected 2008
GAAACTATAGTAAAAACGCTTATAAAAATTGCTATAGAAATTAAAAACATAGCCTTATAATTTTTTATATTAAATAAAATATCGATTAAAGGAATTGAAAAAACAAAAACTACAAAAATTATAATCGCTATAAAATATCCGTTTGCCCAATATCTTTTTGCATCTTCTTCGTTTTCGTAATTATGCATTATATAATAACTGAAACTTGAAACGGTTAAAATTATTATAGAATATATATTTATTATTCCGTTATAATATGCAAAATCGGATATCGATAAACTTCTATTTATATAAATTGAAGAGATATAATTTAAGATACTTGTAAAACCGTTTAATGCAACCAATAAAATATAATTAATATAATATCCGTAATTTTTATATAATTCTTTTATTTTATTCATAATATTTTAATAAAAAAATTATCTTCTTCTAAAAAACCATATAAGAATTCCCAAAATTCCGAATAAACAAGGCAAACCGATTTGAGCGACATATCTTATAAAATTAGTTTGAGTAGTAGTTAGAGTTAGATTTTTAACGCTCGCTTCTTTAGGGCGAATCGTTATTTTTTGTCTCGCTTCCAAAAGATATGCAACGGTATTCATAAATAAATCTTTATTTCCTGCAAAAGCTATATCGACAGATTGTCCTTGCTCGGGATTTATATATGCGTTTAATGAAAAAGTAGAATCTCCAAAAACTATTATTCTTGCAGGATTTTCTCTGCCTTCAATCTCATAACTTCCGCTTATTCCCAACGGCACAGGTCCCGCGATATCGGTTTGAGGATTGAATCGCGCTCTCGATAAATCAAAAGTCGCCTCTCTCTTTGCGTATCCTTGCGGCGTAGTAGTTATAATATTTTCAAAAACTCCTTTATGTTTATTATCGCCCGAAAGAACGCTTCTTGCAACAACTAAACATGCAAAAACATTTCCTTCTTTTAATGTTTGAGTTATAGGATGCGAAGTATATTGAGGAACTATATTAACGGGAATTACAACGCTTGAAGATGCGTCTATTATATAATCGTTTCTTGTATAAAATCCCCATTCTCTTAAAAATATATCCAAATTGCTATTAAAAGCGCTTCTATCCATAAAGCTGTCGTATAAGACGAGTAATTTTCCACCCGTTTTTATATAATTATTTAATTTTTCTATTTCAAAATTGCTAAATTTTTCTATAGGCGAGGCTATAATTAAAAGCGAAGCGTCAGTTGGAATATTTTCAAGAATAATATTTAATTCTCTAACTTTATAATTTTCATTTTCCAAATAAGTTTTAACGAAAGAAAGTCCTTCTCCGCCTCTATCTTGCAATTGCCTTTCGCCATGCCCAACCGTAAAATATATAACGGAAGATTCCTGCTCTAATAAAGTGTATATTGCTTGAGTAAATTTTTCCTCTCCGACAAATAAAGGCTCTGAAGTAACTTTTGATTGCGAAGTTAAATCTTTTCTGTATATTCTAACCTGCTTATTTTGTCCGTAAGTAAAAACTATTTCTCCGATTTGAGTCATTTGATATTTGCTTTTTGCCGAAGGTTTTTCTATAGGATTTATATATTCGACTATTATATGTTTATTTATTCTTTTATATTGTTCTAATAATAAATCGGCTCTCCAATCGGAAGAAGTCGGGTCGGAACTTGGCGAACGTAAAACTACTATAGAAAGCGGATTATCTATTCTTGATAATATATCCATAGTCTGTTGCGAAACGGTATAAGATTTATTTTGAGTTAAATCAAATCTTAAAGGAAAATTAACGCTTATTATATACAAACCTACAAGTATAGCCAATATTATAATTAAAGATAATATTCCGAAAAACGCTTTATGAACGAAACGCATTCTAAAAAGAGTTATTATGCTTTTTCTCTCAAGTATTACCGTTATAATTGTGATTATTGCAGATATTGAAAGAACAATCAAAAATGTAATCGTAGGTCTTTGAGTAACCGCATAGAAAAATATCCATGCGAAAAATAATAATACCCAAGATGCAAGCATAAGAATTTTTAAATTAAATTTTTTATTAGACATTTATAATTTCCGTTTTTATTTTTTGATTTTTAATTATAGTTTAATTTAAGATAAATTTCAATAGTTGTATTTATTTTACTTTAATTCAATTTAAAAATATGTATGAAATGTATTATAAATAACGATTTTAATTTATTTTTTGTCGAATTTTTTAAATTTTTTTTGAAATTTGTATTGACATTAATTTTTATTTATTATATAAAGTCTGCGTAAAATTAATTCATAGGAGAATAAAAAATGAAAAAAATAATAATTTCATTGCTTGTTATAAACAGTTTCTTGTTTATAAGTTGCGGAGGTAATTCAAGCGCCTCTAAAAAAAATATTTTGGTTTCGGGTTCTTCTTCGGTTACGCCTTTAATGTTTAAGTTGGCTGAAAAATTTGAAGAAGCGAATACTAACTATAGCGTAACGGTTGAGACTTCGGATTCTACTATCGGAGTTCAAGATACCATAAGCGGAAAAAACGATATAGGAATGGCTTCAAGAAACTTAAAAGAGAATGAATCGCCCGAATTAGATTCTTATCTTTTATGTCAGGACGGAATAGTGATTATAGCGAATAATGATTCTTCAATAAAACAAATAAGCGAAGAAGAATTATACAATCTCTATATTAAAAATATTGCTATTGGTTCTATTTCAAAAGCCATATCGAGAGAGGACGGTTCGGGAACGAGAAGCGCATTTACCGATTTAACTTTAATAGGCAAGAAAGAGCCTCTTCCTAATACGGTTGAAATATTAGACAGCACGGGAAAAGTTAAAACTGCGGTTAATAGCGACTCTTCAAAATTAGGCTATATCTCTTTAGGTTCTATAGACAATACGATTAAACCGCTTTCTTATAAAGCGAAATCTCAAAATCAATATGTAGAGCCTTCGGTTGATAATATAAAGAGCGACAATTATAAACTCTATCGTCCGTTTTATATTTTCACTAAAAAGGGAAAAGAAATGAGCGAAGGGACAAAAGCTTTTTTAGATTTCATTGACAGCGATGTCGGAAAACAGGTTATCAATGAAAGTGGGTATGTGGCAAATTAGAAAATGATTAAGTCGGTATTACAATTAATTTTGTATGCCGACTTTTTTAATCAATTTGTTTAGTAATTATTTAAGAGTAAAAAAATAATAAAATTAAAAGAAATTATGAAAGAAAATTCTAATAAACATTTATTTAACGCTATAGTCGATAATGTTATGAAATATATATTTTTTATATGTTCTATATTTGCGGTTATTGTCGTATTTTCAATTTGTATATTTATTTTTATTTATAGTCTTCCGTTATTTAAAGAATCGGGATTTTTCAAATTTATATTTGGAATGGATTGGCAGCCTTCGTTTAATAAATTCGGAATTTTTCCAATGATTGTAGGCTCGCTTTATGTCACGATTCTTTCGACTTTAATTGGCGGAGGTTTTGGATTATTTACGGCAATATATATTTCAATGTTTTGTCCTAAAAAATTAAAAATAGTTTTATCTCAAATAATAGATTTGCTTGCGGGAATTCCGTCAATAGTTTACGGATTTTTTGGAATGATAGTTTTAGTTCCTTTCTTAAAAAATATCTCTCCAAACGGAGTAGGCGAGGGCGTTTTGGCAAGTTCTATTATTTTAGGAATAATGATACTTCCGACTATAACATCGATAAGCAGATATAATTTAGAAGCCGTTTATAAATATTATTATGACGGAGCGGTTGCGCTTGGAAGCACTCATTCGCAGGCAATTTTTGGCGTTATAGTTAAAGCTGCAAAGTCTGGAATATTTTCTGCTATGGTTTTAGGAATGGGCAGAGCTATAGGAGAGACAATGGCGGTTATGATGATTGCTGGAAATGCGCCTTTTATTCCGAAAGATTTATTTTCTTATTTCAGAACTATGACTATAAATATAGCTTTGGAAATGGGATACGCTACGGGAATTCATAGAAGTTCTTTAATTGCTACGGCTTTTGTTTTACTTTTATTTATTTTATTACTCAATATAATTTTGTATTTAATAAAAGGAAATCATATTAATTTTGATTTTATAGCTTCTGTTAAAGATTTATTTTTTATAAAAAACATAAAGAAAAATATAAACGAATTCTCTTTTAAAAATATAAAAATGAAAAATGTTTCGATAAAATCGGACATATTAAAATATATTTCAATTTTTGCTACGATTATATCGACTCTATTTCTATTATTTATAGTTTTATTTATCTTAATAAGAGGAGTTCCTTATATCAATTTTAATTTGCTTTTTGGAGAGAGCAATAATTCTCAAATGACATTATTTCCCGCAATAGTTTCAACGGCAATGATGCTTTTTATGTCGCTTATAATAGCCGTTCCGATAGGAGTTTTTTCTGCGATATATTTAACAGAATATTCTAAAGCTAATGGAAAATTAATTTATGCAATAAGAATATTTACGGATAGTTTATCGGGAATTCCTTCTATAGTTTTTGGGCTTTTTGGTATGCTAATATTTTTAGATTTATTCGGCTTGGGAAGAAGCGTTTTGGCTGGTTCTTTAACTTTGGTTTTAATAATACTTCCTTCGATAATAAGGCAAACGGAAGAGACTTTAATATCTATACCTGCAAGTTTAAGAGAGGGAAGTTTGGCGTTAGGCGCTTCTAAAGTTAGGACGATATTTAAAATAGTTTTACCATGCGGTTTTTCTGGAATAATCACGGCAATTATTTTAAGTATCGGAAGAATAGTCGGAGAGAGCGCCGCTTTAATTTATACTTCAGGAGCGCTTAGATATATGCCCGCTGGTTATCTTAATGCGGGAAGTTCTTTTGCGGTTATGATGTGGATGTTTTCAAGCGAAGGACTTTATATAAATCAGACATTTGCGACGGCGAGCATTTTATTAATAATTGTAATATTTCTTAACGCTTTGCTGTTTGTTTTAAATAATAAATTAAAAAAGGATTATTAAGAGGATTTAATATGACTAAAGAATTGACTAATAAAAAATTAATTTTCGATTTTAATCTTGATATAGCTATTAAGACGAAAAATTTAAATTTATATTACGAAAGTTTTCAGGCTTTGAAAAATATAAATATAGATATAAATAAAAATAGCGTGACGGCTTTTATAGGACCTTCGGGCTGCGGAAAATCGACACTCTTAAAAACTTTCAATAGAATGAACGATTTAATTCCAAATTGCAAAATAGAAGGCAATATAGAAATTGGCGGATGCAATATATACGACAATAATATTAATGTTTCGTATTTAAGAAAAAATGTAGGGATGGTTTTTCAAAAATCAAATTTGTTTGCAATGAGCGTTTACGATAATATTGCATACGGACCTAGAACTTTTGGAATAAAAAAGAAATCCGAGCTTAACGATATTGTAGAATATAGTTTGATTAAATCGGCTTTATGGGACGAGATAAAAGATAGATTAAATAAAAATGCTTTAGGTTTATCGGGCGGACAACAACAGAGATTATGCATTGCAAGAGCTTTATCGGTTAATCCGAAAATACTTCTTATGGATGAGCCTACAAGCGCTCTTGACCCGATAAGCACGGGAAAAATAGAAGAGCTTATAAACGAACTTAAAAACGATTATACGATTGTCATAGTTACTCATAATATGCAGCAGGCAATGAGAGTTTCGGATAAAACTGCATTTTTCTTATTTGGAGAAATTGTAGAATACGAAGATACAGAAGAGATATTTTATAAACCTAAAGATGCAAGAACCGAAAGATATATTACGGGAAGATTTGGTTAAAAATTTTTTATATATTAAAATTAGAATAATATTTTATGGAGTAAATAAATGATAAAATTTGATAAAGAATTAAATAATTTAAGAGAATATGTTATTGAAGCGGGCGATATGATTTTAGAAGCTTTGCGAAATGCGAGAGTTTCTTTAATAAACGGCGATATGGAGATTGCAAATCAAGTTATAGATAACGATAGAAATGTAAACAGAATTTCTTATAAAATAGAAAGCGTATGTTTAAAAATTCTTTTGCTTGAGCATCCTGTAGCTACAGATTTAAGAATAGTTTCTGCAACTTTGAAAATAGCCACAGATTTGGAGAGAATAGGCGACCAAGCTAAAGATATTTGCGATTTATTAAAATTTTTGCTTGAAGGAAATATTTATAAAGACAAAATGGATACAATAATTGAAATGTCAAATATAATAGAAGAAATGGTTGAAAATTCTTTATCCGCTTTCGGCAAAAAAGATTTTCAATTATCGAAAAAAGTTATCGAATCTGACGATAAAGTCGACAAATTATTTTATAAAGTTAGAGATTCTATGGTTGATTTGATAAAGAGCGGCGCTGAAGATTCCGACCAAGCTATATATCTAATGATGATAGCGAAATATTTTGAAAAGATGGGCGACCATGCGGAAAATATAGCGAAGTGGGTTTATTATTACAGCACAGGTGATAGGTATCAATAATTTTTATATTCTTTACAAATAAAATTATTCTGTTATAATACAATTATGAAACATGAAGAAGTATATAAATTAAGCGATTTATTTGCACGATATTTACTCGGAAAAAACGGAAACGAAGATTTATTAACCGATTTGGTAAATTCTACTTTAAGAGAATTTAATTTTGAGGAAGTTAAAGACTTGGAAATAATCGACCCATTCAACTTGTCAGAAAATATTGAACTTAAAGAATCAATTATATACATTAAAGCAAAAACAAAAAATAATGAAACTGTGATTATAGAATTTCAACTTTGCAGAAATATAGATTTTCTAAAAAGAATTTTTTATTATATTTCAAAAAATGTTATAAACGAAGTGAAGGAAGGCGAAAATTATAACAATGTTCAAAAAATTATTAGCATTAATTTATTAGATTTTAATTTAAAATTCGGAGACGAAGGCAAAGCACATAGATGCTTTAAATTGATTGATACGAAAGATTTAAATATAAGTTTAGATTTAATTCAAATTCACATTTTAGAAGTAAAAAGATTTATTGAGATAATTAAAAATTCAACTAAAGAAGAATTAAAGAAAAACAGATTATTAAGTTGGATGAAATTTTTCACAAGCGACAATTTAGAATTAATTGAAGAAGAATTAAAGGAGGAGAACCAAATTATGAGTAAAGTTATTGAAGAATACAGAAAATTTACTTCGGACGATAAAATGATGCGAGCGTATGCAGCTAGAGAATAGTTTTTAGTAGGTCAAAAAATGATGTTAAGAAGAGAAAGAGAAGACGGTTTTGACGAAGGAATAGAAGAAGGCATTAAAAGAGGTATAGAAAAAGGAAAACTTGAAGGAATAAAAGAAGGTGAAAAAATAAAGCAATCTCAATGGCAAAATCAATGAAAAAAGAAAATATAGATATAGAATTAATTAAAAAAATCACAGGCTTAACAATAGACGAAATTGAAAAACTATAATAAATGAATAAAATTAATTAGACTTGTTAAATTAAAATCATTAAAATTAAAATAATAAACTATCATTTTATTAAATTTTAATATAATATCTAACTTTAGAATAAATTTTTATAAATGCGGTAAAATATGGCAAGCAAATTTAACGATATTGATATGCAAGATTGGAAAAATTGCGATATTAATATAGATACTCTATGGTTAATTGATAGAAGATATAAAAGCGGAAAACATAAAAATATTTATCATGGAAATTTTATTCCGCAAATTCCTAATCAACTTATTCGCCGTTATACAAAAGAAAATGAAGTTATTATAGACCCTTTTTTGGGCAGCGGAACTACGCTTTACGAATGCGATAACTTAAAAAGAAAATTAATAGGACTAGATATTAATGAGAAAGTATTAGAATTTACTCTTGATAATATGGGAAATAATTTTAATAATAAGCGTTTTTATATAACCGTTTGCGATAATACAAATAGTAAAAGCTTAAAATATATAAACAAAGGGTAAAAGTCTTTGAAATCAAAAACCGCTCAATTCGTAATTTTTCATCCGCCTTATATGGATATAATTAAATTTACGGATAAGAAAGAAGATTTAAGTCAAATTAATAATATGGATGATTTTTTAAACGCTTTTTTGAAAACATGCAAAAATATTTTACCATTTTTAGATAAAGATAGATATTTTGCCATAGTTATCGGCGATATATATAGGAATAGCGAAGTAAAGCCTTTAAGTTTTAATGTAATGAATTTAATTCAAAATAATTTTAAAGTTAAATTAAAGGGTATAATAATAAAAAATATAGAAGGCAATAGAGGTAAACTTAAAACCGAAAATATTTGGAGATATAGAGCTTTAAAAAGCGATTATTATATATTTAAGCATGAATATATTTTTGTTTTCAAAAAGGAGTTTTAATGTCAAAAACTAAAATGGAATTATTTATAGAAATTGCAAAACCAAATAAAAATGGTATTTCTTAACGACTTTAAAAGGAATCTTATGTGAAGCGGTGCAAGTTAAATCTCGAAGTATTTACCAAATAGCCTATGTTTATCATAGGCTATACTTTATTAACGATAAATTATCGAAAATAAAATTAGCAAATAAAAAGCATGCGTTAGCTTTTATATCAAATAAAATAAGTCGTATATTTTTTATCGTCCTTGCTAAAAAAGTATCAATTCAAAAATTAAGGAGGAATACATTTTAAATTAAAAACTAAAAATTGAAACAAATAAGTTATTAAGGGGTAGACAATGTTAAAAAAAGAAAAAGGAATAAAAAATGTAATTAAAAATATTTTGCGAAAAGAAAATTATAATTTTGAAGATTTATCAAACGAATCTAATAAAGAAAGAGCGGAACTTTATAAATATATTTATGATATAAGCAAAGGAGACGCAAAATTAATTGGCATGAGGTATGAATTGCTTTATGCTGAATATACAAAAAGAACTAAAATTAATTTGCCTAAACTTGCTAAAAACAGAAATATAAAAACGATTCAAATGGCGGAAGAATTGGATAAAAATAATAATAGCAGCCATATTAAAAAATTAATAAATTTGGCAAAAGAAATATTTAATTAGGTTTTTGAAAATAAAAATGAAGGAGTATTTATTATGTCAAAAAAAGAAAATTTAAAAAATAAAAAAATTCAAAGAAAAAAACGATTTAATCATTATTCTAAAAATTTTAATAATATCCCCGATTATCTTTGGACTAATGGAGATTTAGCGCCTAAAGAACGAGATGTTATGGCAATTATATATAGAGTTTACAGCGTTATGCCAACCGTAAAACTTACTCAAGATATTTTATGCGAAGCTCTAAAGATGTCGCGTCCAACTATAATAACAATATTTAAAAAATTAGAAAAATTAAAATACATTCATCGTAAAAGAATACCTACGCAAAAAGGTTATACTTATGAAATAATACCGCTCGAAAAAAATAATAACATTTCTATATTTGAATGGTTAAACGATTTTTATAAAAAATTAGGTTACGACTTTCGATTTTATACCAAATGTAAAATAGCTTTATATAAAAATAAAGAAGAGTTTCAAGAACTTAAAAAAGAATTTGAAGGACTTACGGAGGATGGTATTATACAAAAAATTAAAGAAAAAATCCTAAAAATAGAACATTAAAAATTTTTACTTATAGAGGTTAAGAACATTAAAAAATTTTAGTTATAGAGAACATTAATTTTTTTTACTTTTAGGAATATTAAAAAATTTTACACCTATTTAAAAATTAATTAAAAAAAATTTAAAAAAGGGGATATAAATGAAACTTATAAAACTATTACAAACACCGCATGAGTATTATTGCTTGAAAAGTTATAAAGAATATTTAACGAAGCTTTATGCGAATGCGAGAGAAGGGAAAGACCCTAATTGTCGTAAATGCGATAACGAAGGCTACATTAAAACAAAAAAGAATATAGCCTTTGGAAAAAGAGAATGGAATATTCCAGAAGTATGCGATTGCGTAAAAAGTGAAAAAACCGAGATATTCAAAAAGATTGAACATGCGGACAGTTTAATCAAAACTTATAATATCATTTTTGGAACTTTGGACGATGACATGACTTTGGATATTTTTTCAAAGAAGTTTGGTAACGAAGATATGATTTCGTCTATCAAAAAATATTTGGAACTTGGAAGCGGACTTTCGCTATATTTTACGGGAGAGAGCGGAGTCGGTAAAACCACTATATTAAAAATGCTATGGCAGATTTATGCAATAAATAAAATAAATGTGTTTTATCTCAAAGCGAATCATTTTGAAGGGCTATATAAAAACTTGTTTAATATAAATGCGAGCAAGGAAAATATAAAAGCCTCTATTGATTCAAAAATAGAAAGTGCGAAGAAGTCGGATATTTTACTTATAGACGATATAGACAGCGTTGGATTTTCAAGCGCGGTAAACGGATATTACGAAATATTTGATAATCGCAGGAAAGAAGAAAAACCGATTATTTTATCTTCCAATAAAACCTATGACGATTTGCTTAACGGCTTAAAGAGTGGAAACAAAAGGCATGAGGCTTCGTTTATAAGCGGAAGAATAACGAGCAGATTATTAGGATTAAAGATTGTGGAAGTGGAATTAAGAAGACTGCCCGTAAAAGTCGGACGAAATCAATCAACGCAAAGTTTAGCTTGAATGTTAATAATCTGTAAACAATGTTAATAAATTGTTTATAAACGGTTGATGAAAATTAAGGTAATAAAAATGAGAAGAGATAATAAAGCGTATAAAAAGTATCAAAGCAAGAGGTGGAAAGTTTTTAGGGAAATGTATTTAGCCGAACATCCACTTTGTAAAAACTTTGACAACTGCCATAATTTCGCAGAGCATGTCGACCATATCAAAAGAATTGAAAGCGAAGAGGACGAATTATTTTATGATGAAAATAATTTGCAGGCTTTATGTCGAAAATGTCATTCCAAAAAAACTGCAATGGAAGATGGCGGTTTTGGAAACAGAAAAAAATAAATTATTAACGAGGAGAATAAAAATGTATAGACTTAAATACGGTTTAAATTGGCTTCTGCCCGCCTGTGGCGTTGGTAAGAAAATTAACAATAGCCCAAATAGATTTCTTGTATATCAAGCTTTAGATATAGAAACGAATTTAAAAGAACGCATGAGAATTATCAAAACGCTTGATGGAGAAAGCTGGGACGGATGGGATACCATTCATGTAGAAAAAGAATTATTAGAAATTAAAATTGAGACTAAAAACATATATAAAAGACGAATTCAAGATAAAGTAATTTTAACAATAAGAGATAGCGATAATTCAATTTTTGATTTTGAAATAAAAGTTAATCAAATTACTTTTTTCAGAGATATATAATTTTAAGGAGTAAAATATGCAAGAGTTAACGATTAATAATAAAAATAATATATATGAAATCTTTTATAAGTCGAGCGATAAAGAGCAGACTTTTAAAATTTATAATTCGCTTGCAAAGTTTATTAATAAAACTACTCAAGGAGAAACTAATAATAAAAACAAAAATATAATAGGCGACAGAGAAGTCGACAATGAAAACGATACTTATGTTGTAACCAATAGAGGAAAAGAGGCTTTAAAAAATAAAGATATAATAGGCGTCTGCCCGCATGATGCGTAAGAAAAGAAATAGATAAAAATAAATAATGCCAAAGGCATGCCGCACTATGTGGGCTTTAGCCTGGCGAAGGAGATTTACATGGAAAGAATAAACAGAATTAAACATTACAGTTTGGACGATATAATCAATATATTAATCGTAGGCAATTACGGAATAAAAATTAAAGGAGAAAGCAAGGTTATTCAATTCTTTAACAAGCGTTCAATTCCATATTCCGAAGGGGCGGAAGAATTAAAACTATATAGCGAGGATACTTTAAACGATATAATGGATTATTTTTATAAAAATCAAAAAATAAAAGAATATAAAAATAAAATTGCAGAATTGGGAGAAGAGATTAAAGAATTAAATAATAAATATCCTGTAATTAAAAATATAAAAAGAGGTAAACAATGATAAATATAAATGCGACTATTTATTTGATACATAAAGACGAAGAATACAAAAAAGTTTATGACGCTTTGAAAGTTATTGAATTAATGTTTAAAGATAAAATAGAAATAAAAATTAAACTTAAGCGAACAAGAGAGCGAAACTTATTTGTATTATTTCACCATAAAGCGATTCTCAAAAACTGCTATAAATTAGATAGTTATATTTATATAGTTAAAATGATTTTAAATAAAAAATGGCGTCTGCCCGCTGAAAGCGAAGGAGATTAAAAATGATTAAAAAAATTAAAAAACTATTTTATACAATTTTAATTGCTATATATGATTGGCAATTAAAGAGAATTGCAAAAGCGTATTGGAAAGAAGTAAAAGACGAATTAAAATGGGAGGATTGAAAATGAAAATTAAAAAAGTGAAATGTAACGGCTGCGCAAGGGA
>ULNQ01015340.1_pt1 | contig 12408 bp, 10 predicted proteins | sample 1951951 | NCBI WGS metagenome assembly ULNQ01 (sample SAMEA4835580, study PRJEB28245) | human gut metagenome | biome: gut microbiome; material: fecal sample | place: Denmark | collected 2008
TGCCGTCAGTGTCGTCAGTGCCATCAGTGCCGTCAGCGGCACCCCTTTCCCGCTGCCCGCTGAAAACAAACGACATCTGCACAAGCTCCGAGCAATATACGGCGCTGTCACCAGGCATGAATATGTCATCGTAAGGAAGTCCAAGGAGCCTTCTGGCATTGTCCACGCTCGCCCTGACATCCAATCCATCGACTCTTCCCACAAGCACAGTCTCATTCTCTGACAGCCTGGCCAGAAAACTGTCCAACGGACTTTCCACAACCCCGGATTCCGGGATCGCCTCGATTACGTTCCCTTCCGCATAGACAGCGACGTGGTCTATTCCAAGTCCGTCCACACCCACGGTCACATCGGTGATGTCGTTGCCATTCCCATTCACGACAAAGAGCAGATCCCCATCCTTCAAATCCGGAGCGTTCGTCGAGGAGCACCCGAGCGCGATAAGGAGAAGGAGCATGTAAACGGCCACGGTCTTGATCAGTCTGGTACCGCAAAAGGCCTTTTTATGTACCAACATGGCAATCATAGGCGATTGGTACATCAAAGAGGCTTCTCCCGTACCGAAGCGGGAAGGTGACGAAAAACAGGAAGCTGACGGATAGCGGGAAAACGACCAATAGCGGGAAGGCGACGAAAAACAGGAAGCTGATGGATAGCAGGAAGACGACCGATAGCGGGAAGGTGACGAAAAACAGGAAGCTGACGGATAGCGGGAAAACGACCAATAGCGGGAAGGTGACGAAAAACAGGAAGCTGATGGATAGCGGGAAGACGACCAATAGCGGGAAGACGACCGATAGCGGGAAGACGACCAATGGCGGGAAGACGACCAATGGCGGGAAGGAGCGGACACGCGGGACAAAACGGAGCCGGACATAAGACTGGGTGAAAACTAAAATGATAATGACAATACAAATGAAATGGCCTGACACCAGAAGGATGTCAAGCCATTATACTATCTGGAACACCGTCCGTCAAACTACTCGGCGGAATCATCGTCGCCTCCGTACTGGGAGATGTTGTCGTCAGGAAGGGTGCTGTCGGCGGGGGCGTCGGCGGGGGCGTCGGCGGAAGATCCGGCAACATCCTCGTTCTCGGCATCCTCCTCGCCCTCAAGCCACCTTTCAAGAGCCTCGGCGTCATCGGTCTTCACCTTGATCTTCACGAGATTGATGGAGTCATCAGTCTCGACGGTCACGGCATAGAACGTGGTACCGTCAGGCTTCGGGTACTTCACAAGGTCAGGAAGATAGTCACTGAACCCCTTTGGATATTTCTCATTGAACGCAGCGGCAAGCGCCTCGGACATGTTCTCGTAGCTTACCACGTGTCTTTTCTTCTGATCTGGTGCCATACTCATTTATAAAACCAAATAAAACTATATTCTTAACACAACCGCGGCACATCGTTCCGGAATATGAAATTCGGGAATTTCAGGCCATTGAAAGGTGACGGAAAAGGATCTTTTCAAAAGTTCCTCGTTTTCGGGTGCAATATTAAGACATTTTTCCGAATTGAGAAGCAATCGGCAAACTATTTTCTGAAAAAAAATGATTTCTGCCTCTTCTTCTTCTCCGGATCGCGCTCTACGAACACCGGTCTCATGTTTCGGGGATCGATTCCGGTGTAGTACATGACAGAAGATGTGGTCATCGGAGTAGGGGTGAAATCCTGCACCTGATCCATGTATATTCCCTTCAGGGCGGGATTCCTCGACAGATTCTCCATGTCCTTCATCGTGCAGCCCGGGTGGGAGGAGATGAAGTACGGGACGATGCCGGTGCGGCGGCCATTCTGCGCGCAGATCTTGTCAAACTCATAGCGGAGTCTCTCGAACAGTTTGAACGAAGGCTTGGCGATGTACTGAAGAACCTTATCCTCCGTGTGTTCCGGAGCGACTTTCATACGCCCGGATGTGTGGTCAAGAATCAAAGTCTTCAGATAAGGCTTGGAAGTCTCGTCCACAAAGCCTTTCTCATCGAGGAACAAATCGTAACGGATCCCGCTGCCGATGTAGGAATGGCGTATTCCCGGCACGGCATCGACCTTCCGGTACAACTCAAGCACCTGTTTGTGAGAGCGGTTCATGTTCGGACACGGAGCCGGAAACAGACAGGATTTCCTGCGGCATTTGTCGCAAAGGTCCGGGTTCTTGCCACGCATCATATACATATTGGCCGTAGGGGCCCCGAGATCGGAGATATTCCCCGCAAAGCCTGGCATCTCGGCCAATTTCTTAACCTCAGCGACTATGGACTCCTGCGAACGGGACTGGATGAACTTACCCTGATGCGCGGCGATGGTGCAGAAATTACATCCTCCGAAGCACCCTCGGTGAGTGATGATGGAATCCTTGATCATGTCATAGGCCGGGATCCTCTTCCCCTTGTAGCGCGGATGCGGCAACTTGGTGAAAGGCAGGTCCCAGAACGAATCCATCTCCTCGGTCGTGGACGGTGAATATGGCGGATTGATCTGCACATAACCATTCCCGACAGGCTCGATGATCGTCGCCGGATGCATCATATTGGCGTGAGTCTCAATCAGATGAAAGTTCTCGGCGAACGCCTTCTTATCCTTCTTGCACTCCTCGAACGAATGAAGCACCAACGGCTCCTTGACCTTCCACTTTCCGCTCATAAGGAAAGCGATCTGCGGGATCCTATGGATTTCGTGAATATTCCTCTGCGCCTCAATGGCTCTCGTCAGTTCCAACATCGGCTTCTCCCCCATCCCGTAGCAAAGGTAGTCAGCCTTGCACCACTGCAATATGGACGGAACAAGTTCATCTTTCCAATAGTCATAATGGGTAAGCCGACGGAGCGAAGCCTCGACTCCCCCGATGATGACCGGAACATCGGGATAGAGTTTTTTTAATATGTTCGTATAGACACTAACCGCATAATCCGGCCTCTGTCCTGCCTTGCCTTCGGGGGTGTAGGCGTCGTCGTGACGGAGACGTTTGCCGGCAGTGTAGTGGTTCACCATCGAATCCATAGCACCGGCGTTCACTCCGAAATAGAGCCTCGGAGCGCCTAACTTCTTGAAATCCCTTAGGTCATCCCTCCAGTTGGGTTGCGGCACGACAGCGACCCGGTAGCCGAAATGCTGAAGCCAGCGGGCTATGCAGGCCGTGCCGAAAGAAGGGTGGTCCACAAAGGCATCACCCGTGAACAGGATGATGTCGATGTAGTCCCACCCTAAGGCTTCAACCTCCTTTTTGGAGGTCGGGAACATATAATCCGTTTCGGACATCGGAAATATTCCTACATTCTTTCAGGCAGTTCGATTCCGAGGATGCCCATCGCCTTGCGAAGGACAGCGGAAAGCGTGTCGATCAGCACCAGACGCATCTTGAGCACATCCTCGTTCTCCTCCTTGAGGATCGGCGTGTCGTGGTAGTACTGGTTGAACTCCTTGGCGAGGTCATAGGCATAGTTGGCGATGACGGCCGGTGAATATGCCTGCGCGCCTTCGGCGACTCTCGCCGGGAAGGTGTTCAGAAGCTTGATGAGTCTGATCTCCTTGGCGCTGAGCTCCACCTTCGGCAGAGGAGAGGCGGAATATTCAATGCCTTTCTCCGCGGCCTTGCGCAGGATGGAGCGGATGCGGGCGTGGGTGTACTGGATGAACGGGCCGGTGTTGCCGTTGAAGTCGATGGACTCCTTCGGGTTGAAGAGCATGGTCTTCTTCGGATCCACCTTGATGATGAAGTACTTAAGGGCACCGAGACCTATCATGTGGTAGAGTTTCGCCTTGTCTTCCTCGCTCATGTCGGCCAGCTTTCCGGACTCGTCGGAAGTCGCCCTCGCCTCCTCGTACATCTTCTGAAGGAGGTCGTCGGCATCCACGACTGTCCCCTCACGGGACTTCATCTTGCCTTCAGGCAGCTCGACCATACCATAGGAAAGATGGAATATGTTGTCTGACCATTCGAATCCCAACTTCTTGAGGATCAGTTTCAACACCTGGAAGTGGTAGTTCTGCTCGTTGCCGACCACATAGACGTGAGAGTCAAGGTGATATTCAGCGAAACGCCTTTCGGCCGTTCCCAGATCCTGGGTGATGTAAACCGACGTTCCGTCAGAACGGATGAGAAGCTTCCTGTCCAGACCGTCAGCCGTGAGGTCGCACCACACGGAACCGTCCGGATCCTTGACGAACACTCCCATATTCAAACCCTTCTGTACCAACTCTTTGCCGAGAAGGTAGGTCTGGGACTCGTAGTAAACCTTGTCGAATGTGATTCCGAGAGCCTTGTAGGACTCGTCGAAGCCCTTGAGCACCCAGCCGTTCATCCTGGCCCAAAGGTCGCGGACCTCCTTGTCGCCGGCTTCCCATTTCTGGAGCATCTCGTGGGCCTCCCTAAGGCAAGGAGCCTCCTTCTTGGCGGTCTCCTCGTCCATTCCTCCAGCCACCAGATCATCCACCTCTTTCTTGTAGATGTTGTTGAAAGCCACATACATGTCCCCGACAAGATGGTCGCCCTTGATCCCCGTGGACTCCGGAGTCGCTCCGTTGCCGACCTTCAGCCATGCGAGCATGGACTTGCAGATGTGCACTCCCCTGTCGTTGACAAGAGTAGTCTTGATCACGTTGTTGCCGCTGGCCTTCAGAAGCCTTGACACCGAGTCACCCAGAAGGTTGTTCCTGATGTGTCCCAGGTGAAGAGGCTTGTTGGTGTTCGGCGACGAGAACTCGACCATGATATTCTTTCCGGTCTTCGGCAGGTCACCGAAGTCCTTGTCGGCCACGATCTCTCCGAAGAGTTCGTTCCAGAACAGATTGGAGAACAACAGGTTGAGGAAACCTTTGACGCAGTTATATTCAGAGATTTCCGGCACGTTCGCCTTCAGCCATTCTCCGATGGCGTTGCCCGTGTTCTCCGGGGTGGAGTGCGACAGGCGCAGCAGCGGGAAGACGACGAGTGTGAAGTCTCCCGTGAATTCCTTTCTGGTCACGGAGACCTGAAGCGCCGACGGTTCGATGTCGGCGTTATAGAGTGCCTTGATGGCTTCTGAAGCCTTCGAGGCGATAAAAAGTTCCGGGGTCATTAGCCGAGATAGGTTTTAAGAAGTTTGCTTGCGGATGGTTTCTTGAGCTTGCGGATCGCCTTTTCCTTGATCTGGCGGACTCGCTCCCTTGTGAGGTCAAGCCTCTCGCCGATCTCCTCAAGGGTCATCTCCTGGCAGCCGATGCCGAAGAACGACTTGATGATCTCGCGCTCACGGGTCGTCAGGATCTGGAGAGACCTTTCGATCTCGGTGCTGAGGGACTCGTTCACAAGGCCTCTGTCGGCCATCGGCGAGTCGTCGTTAGGAATCACATCCAGAAGGCTGTTGTCCTCGCCCTCGACGAACGGAGCGTCCACGGACACGTGTCTTCCGGACACCCTGAGGGTGTCGGAGATCTTGTCCTGCGGGATGTCTATCATCTCGGAGAGTTCCTCATTGGAAGGGCTTCTCTCGTTCTTTTGCTCGAACTGTGAAAGAGCCTTGTTGATCTTGTTCAGGGAACCGACCTGGTTGAGCGGAAGCCTGACAATCCTGGACTGCTCGGCAAGAGCCTGAAGGATTGACTGGCGGATCCACCACACGGCGTATGAAATGAACTTGAATCCTCTCGTCTCGTCGAACTTCTCGGCAGCCTTGATCAGGCCGAGATTGCCCTCATTGATCAAATCCGGAAGGCTAAGACCTTGGTTCTGGTACTGTTTCGCTACAGAAACAACGAATCTGAGATTGGCTCTCGTGAGCTTTTCAAGAGCTTTCTGGTCGCCCTTGCGGATCCTTTGGGAAAGCTCGACCTCCTCCTCCGGTGACACCAACTCCTCGCGGCCTATCTCCTGAAGGTACTTGTCCAGCGAGGCGCTCTCGCGGTTGGTGATTGACTTCGTAATCTTTAATTGCCTCATATCTACTTGTAATACACAATATTCCCTGACGGAAGGCTGTGATTCCTTTCCGCCAGGGAAAATCAGAATCTCAGCTTTCTATTCCTTGCTGAATCCGAAGAAGGCCTTTCTACCGTTGGCTGTCACGCCCTCGACGTAGACCGCCCTCTTGGCGGATTTGGCGATGTTCAAAACATCCTGAGGTGTGCCTACAGGCTGATCGTTGACATAGGTGATGATCATTCCCTCGGAAGCGCCGGCCTCAAGCATCTTGCCGGTCCCCACGGAAGTCACCTCAACACCTTTCTTCAGGCCGAACTTCTCAAGAGCCTCCTTGGAAGCCTCCTTAAGGGTCGTTCCGTAGAACGCGATCTCGCCGTCTCCGACCTCGGTACCGTTCTCGGTGCTGCTGCCCATCAGCGTGACTTCGAAATCCTTCTCATTCCCGTCACGGACAACCGTCACCTTGGCCTTGTCGCCAGGATGGAAGGAATTGACCTTCACCTGCACGGCGGAACCGTTCCTGACTGGCTTCCCGTCGATGGCGATGATCACATCACCTTCCTTAAGGCCGGCCTTGTGGGCGGAGCTGCCTTTCGCAACCTCTCTGATATATACGCCTTCCGGAGAAGAAAGTTTCATTTTTTTCAACATATCGTCAACAGAGTCGTATTTCAGCACCTTGGCGAGACCCTCGTTGAGATCCGACATCGCTATTCCGAGGACAGCCCTCTTGACGGAGCCGAAATCAATAAGGTCATCGACGATCTTCTTCACGATGTTCACCGGAACCGCGAAGGAATAGCCCGAATAAGCTCCTGTCTGTGAGACGATCGCGGTGTTGATGCCGACCAGCTCGCCTGTCTTGTTGACAAGGGCGCCACCGGAGTTGCCCGGATTCACAGCCGCGTCGGTCTGGATGAAGGACTCGATCTGGATGCCGTTGTTGTTCTCCCTCGGATCATGCGCCATGGAGCGTCCCTTGGCACTGACGATGCCGGCGGTGATGGTAGATCTGAGCTGGTAGCCCAAAGGACTGCCCACGGCCAGCACCCACTCTCCGAGCCTCAGCTGGTCGGAATCACCGAATGGAAGGGTCGGAAGTCCCTGGGCGTCAATCTTTATCAATGCGACATCGGTGGCCGGGTCTGTACCGATCACCTTAGCTTCGTAGGTCTTGTTGTTGTTCAGTGTCACCTGCACCTTGGTGGCGTTCGCGACAACGTGGTTGTTGGTCACGATGTAGCCGTCCGGACGGATGATCACACCAGAGCCGCTTCCCTGCTGCTCCCTTGTCTGAGGCTCGCCGTCCCCGAAGAAGAAGCGGAAGAACGGATCGGCCATCTGATACTTCTGCGTCACGGTCACTTCTACATAGACGACAGCGTCCACGGCGGCCTCCGCCGCATAGGTCAGGTCAGGATAGTCCGACTGTGCCAGATTGACAGTCCTTGTGACCGTCCCGTTCTCTGTCCTTGCCACTTTGTCTCCCTCATCCACGGTGGCCGCCTTAACGACACCGTAAGCCGCCAGCACGCTGAACAACACTGACAGCACCACTGTAATTAAACCTTTTTTCATTTCAGACATATTATTAAAACTTATTATTGTCAAAAACCGCCGAAAGGATCCAACCCCTTGCCTTTAACCCCGTTAAAGGTGGCCTGCCACCTTTTTCAGGACTTCCGGAACGGCGTTTCCGGAACCCAAGGCAAAAAATCAAATATGATGCCATAATATTAAGGAATATTAAGGAATATTAAGGGAATATTCGTATATTTGCCTTTTACAGAGGCCTCCCTTACGGAGTCCGCCACAACAAAGAATTTAAAAACTCTACGAATATGAAATTCAACGTATCAAGCACTGAGCTGCTGAAAGGATTGATGGACATCTCCAAGGCAATCCCCGCCAAGTCCGCGCTGCCGATTCTGGAAAATTTCCTCTTTGACCTCAAAGGCAACATCCTTGAGGTGACCGCATCGGACTCGGAACTCACGCTCAGAACAGAGATTGAAGTCGATACAACACAGGAGGAAGGCAAGATCGCCGTTCCCGCAAGGCACATGATCGATCTGCTCAAGGAACTCCCTGACCAGCCGGTCGCCATCAGCACGGCCAGCGACAGCTCCATCGAGTGCAAGTGGACGAGCGGTAACTCCGTGCTTCCTTTCTTCCCTGCCGAGGACTACCCTGAGATCAAGGGAACGGGCGACGACGCCGAGAAAATCGAGTTCCCGGCCGAGAGCCTCATCGAAGGCATCAACAGCACGATCTACGCCACGGCAGACGATGAGATCAGGCCTGCGATGAACGGTATATTCTTTGACTTCGACCCAGAGTCCACCACCATGGTGGCCTCTGACTCGCACAAGCTGATCTGCTACACCGCGAAGGAGGTCAAGACTCCTGAGAAGTGTTCCTTCATCCTTCACAAGAAGCCGGCAGCCGTGCTGAAATCCATTCTCGGCAAGGATGACGGGACTGTTGAGATCGCATTCGACTCCAGCACGGTGCTGTTCACATTCGGCAGGACCACTATGGTGTGCAGGCTGATCGTGGGCAAGTACCCTAAGTACCGTGACGTGATCCCTCAGAACAACTCCAGCGTGCTGAAGATCGACAGAGCCCTGTTCCTGAACACCGTAAGGCGTGTGGCCGTCTGCGCCAACAAGGCCTCGAACCACATCAAGCTCGACCTCAAGCCGGGACAGATGGAGATCACGGCGCAGGATCTCGGTTTCGCCATCGCCGCCTACGAGAAGATCAGCTGCGACTACAACGGTGACGAGCTTTCCATCGGGTTCAAGTCCACATTCCTCACCGAGATCCTCGCGAACATGAGCTGCGAGACTGTGGTGATGAAGTTCGCCGACGCGCGCAGGGCCGCCCTTATCATTCCTTCCGAGGACGAGGAGGAAAGCGGCAAGATCTGCGGAATCCTGATGCCTATCATGGTCTAATCCACGTAATTGACAGGCTATGGAACTTTCTCTTGAGAGGCCTCTGCTTTTCTTCGACATCGAGAGCACGGGGCTAAGTATCGTGAATGACTGCATCGTGGAACTCAGCTTCGTCAAGGTGTTTCCTGACCACCACCACGAGGTCAAGACATGGCGTGTGTGTCCGTGGGACTACACCCTCCGCAGGCAGCACCCCATCGATCCGGGCGCCAGCCAGGTGAACGGCATCAAGGACGAGGATGTGGCCGGTGAGAAGAAGTTCATCGAGATCGCTTCAGAGGTTGTGGAATGGCTGAAGGACAGCGACCTGGCCGGCTATAACTCCACGAAGTTCGACCTGCCGATGCTGGCCGAGGAGATCGAGAGGGTGAGGGCGTACTGCAAACGCAGGATCGAGGATCCGAAGAACACTCCGGAGAACAAGGCGAAGGCCCAGGCTACACTGGAGGCGACGGACATCGACCTTCACTCCAAGCAGATGATCGACGTGCAGACAATCTACCACTACATGGAGCCACGCAACCTCAAGGCCGCCTACCGGTTCTACTGCGGCGGCGAGGACTTCGAGAACGCACACTCGGCGGAGGCTGACACGATGGCGACCTACGAGGTGCTGAAAGGCCAGCTGGACATGTACCAGTCGCCGACGAAGTACCATGAGGTGACGCTGAAGAACGATGTGGAATTTCTCTCGGGAGTGGCCGGAAGACCCCGCACCGTGGACTACGCGGGAAGGCTGGTCCTCGGCAAGAATGACGAGCCTACGATCAGTTTCGGGAAGCACAAGGGCAGGACGGCCAGGGAGGTGTACGAGACCGAGCCGGCCTACTTCGCCTGGATCGACAACGGAGAGTTCACGATGGACACGAAACGGCAGTTCGCCCGCCTGAAGGAGCAGTTCGAAAAGGAGAAGAGAGAGGCGGCCAAGGCTCGTGAAGCCGAGATGAGCAAACCTCTTGAGGGTGAGGCGTTTGACAGCGCAATCGCCGGCCTTAAGGACAAATTCGGAGGCGGCAGGCTTTTCTAGGGTGTCCAGGCGCTTGTCGCAAGCACCGACAATGACCCGCCCCTTCTCGCCGACAACCAAGCGCGCAAGATTGATTCATGAATATAATCGTAAAGACATCAACCGGCAGGATCGTCGTGCGGCCGGACACGACATGGGAGAAGGACAATGAGGATTTCTACCCTCCTGAGTTCGTGGACGAGCTGACATATTCGCCGGTACTTTCCGCCCGCATCCTGAAGCCGGGTCGGAGCGTCGGCAGGAAATTCGCGTCAAGATACTACGACTCAGTTGGTTTCGGAGTCCTCCTCTACCCGGAGAATATGCTTGACGGCACCCCTGAAGGTTACGCCCAGGCCATCTGTCTGGATCACACATCCTTTCTGCCCACGCCGATGTTCCAGCCGCAAAGGCTGGAAGAAGATGGCCGATTCAGCCTATTCAGAAATGAAGTTGAGCTTTTCACTTTCGACCGCCCATCCTTGAATATGATCGAGGACGCTCTCGTGGAAGCCACAAAGCTACTCTACATCCGCACCGGCGACATCATCGCCGTAGAACTTGCATCCCGCAAGCCGCTGACAATCCGCCCCGATGTAAGCTCTCAAATCACCGGCACTTTCGACAACAACGAAATCATTGATTTTCAGATTATTTTCTGAACGACGTTTCGTGATGGCCAGGGTTCAGTGAAGTGTCACCACAAACCCTCCGCGCTTCGCGCTCCGTCCCTCCCAAGCTGCGCTTGGGCCCCACCCGCTTATAGCCGCGGGTGGCTAAGGTTTGTGGTTACACTTCACTGAACCTAGATGGCTAAATAAAGCAATACAAAGCAAAATAAAGTATGTCATCGCATAGCAATATGATATAATTATGCATAAACTAACATAAACACGCAAGCCGCCGAAAAATCAAAAGTCAAATTTTGGTAACGTGCAAAATTTGACTTTTGCCTTTTTTCGGTGGCTGATTTCAGCGGTTATTTTTCGACGGCAAATTGATATTTATCGCTTTGACAAGCTCAGCGACCATTTATTTCATCAGGCGGTGAAATCCGGTTGCGATGCGGTCAAGGCCTTGCTGGAGACGGGCACGCGGGCAGGCCAGATTTATTCGCATGAAGCCGTCGCGACCGTACATCACGCCGGAGTTGATCCAGACCTTCTCGGTCTGCAACAGACTGTTCTCGATGTCGTTGGCGCACATATTCAAAGCCCTTACATCCACCCAGGCCAGATAGGTGCCTTCAAGTTTGCTGACCGGGAACTCCGGCAGACGCTCCTCGAAGAACGAGACCATCGTGCGATAATTCGCGTAGATATATTCATTCAGCTCCTTGAGCCACGGCTCGCCCGCGTTGTAGGCCGCCTGAAGGGCGAGAACGCCGAAAGGATTGACATCACAGAGTTCGTTGATGTTGATGACCCGGTCGATTAGTTTCTTCCAGTCAGGGTTGTTGGTGATGATGTTGGAGATTCCGAGGCCGGCGATGTTGAAAGACTTGCTCGGCGAGTTCATCGTGACGGTGTTGTCCTGCGATGCCTGCGAGAGCGATGCCATCGGAGTGAAATGATAGCCAGGCATTTCCAGCTCGCAATGAATCTCGTCGCTGATGACGATCACGCCGTTGCGGCGGCAGATGTCGGCCACCCGCTCCAGATCCTCCCTCGGCCAGACGCGGCCGCACGGATTGTGAGGGTTGCAGAAGAGCAGCACCTTGGCCATAGGGTTGGCGGCGCGCCTCTCAAGATCCTCGAAATCAATGTACCAGGTGGCCTGATCACCTTCGGTGTCGTAGATGAGCTTATTGATGGACAGTTCGCAGAGAGTGTTCTTCGCAGTGGAGAAGAAACAGTTGTAGGCGGGACTCTGGATGATCATCTTCGGCAGTTCGCCGTGGGGCCCGCGGCCATGATCAGGCTTCTCGACAACCTCGCCTCCAACGATCTCGTACTGCGTCAAGGCCTTGACCACCACAGACATGGCAGGTACCACGCCAGGGATGTAGCTGTACCATTCCTTCTCCGTGTGCCAGCCCCTGCGACGCTCCCACCAGTCGATGGCAGCCTCATAGTAGGAATCCGGCACATGCGTGTAGCCGAAAATCCCCTGATCGACCCTGTTCCTAAGCGCCTCCACAATCTCCGGTGCAACCTTGAAGTCCATGTCTGCCACCCACATAGGGATGACATCCTCATCAATCGGCCCGACCGGACTCTCGGCATCCCACTTCACGCAGTTGGTTCCGCGCCTGTGGGTCAGTTCATCAAAATTATATTTTCCCATAATAAATGAATATTTCCCCTCAATCACAAGCCTTGCCATCTTCTCTTATCCGCCATAACAAAAGGCGGGGAATGATTCCGGGAATGCGGCGCAAGGCAGTTTCTGACTATTCCCGGACAATTAATCTTCGAAGATAGCAAAAAACAATTATATTTGCGAGCGATGAAGACTTATGAATATATTCTGTCGGCCACGATCCTTCTCGTCAGCATCTGCGGATGTGCGAGGAAAAGCGCCGTGGCAACGGCTGCGGACGAGAG
>ULNQ01055275.1_pt1 | contig 12382 bp, 7 predicted proteins | sample 1951951 | NCBI WGS metagenome assembly ULNQ01 (sample SAMEA4835580, study PRJEB28245) | human gut metagenome | biome: gut microbiome; material: fecal sample | place: Denmark | collected 2008
ACGAGAGAATGAGAATAAGTTGTTTAGTCGGCTATATGGAAAAAGAAGGCGAAAAATTAAATTCTTTTATAGACTCTTTAAGAAATATGAAAGAAGATAAAAGCGTTAAAAAATTTACGGAAGAATATTTTATTATAAACGGAAAGAAGAATATTCAATTTCAATTAAATATAGATAATGCGGCTTTTTGGTTTTACGCTATATTTGAATCTAAAAACGGATATTATTTAATTTTAAATTATACTTTTACAATAACTTATTTTGAAGATTCTTTGGCAGTAATAGCAAATTCTTTAAATTCTATAACTTTTTAAGGATTGTTTAAAATGAACAAAATTTTTAGAAAAATATTGATAAATATTATAAAAATTTGTATATTTTTAACAATTTGCAATTTATTATATTCTGAAGATAATTTTAAGAATAAAATGGATAAACATATTTCTCAAATTCAAAATAAATGGAGATTTAATCCTTTTAGATACGAAACTTTAAAAAGACTTTATGGCTGGCTTGACCCTGAAGTTTATAATTCAAAATATTGGATTGGCGATATATTTAATATAGAAAATATGTATCCAAAATACGAATATCGTTTTGATAAAATGGCTTTTTATCATCAACCGACTTTAGCTACAGAAATTAATCCGATAGATATTTTATATAAAGATAATCATAGATTTAGAATCGGAGTCGGATTTTTAACTCAATTTTATTTGTCGGTTTATAAACCCAACTTTTCAATATATTATGGCGAGAGTTTATTTTTCGGCACTTATATGCAAACGGAATTATATATGCATATAGAAAAATGGAAAGCAAATTAGGAGTAGAAGCGACTTTATTTTTTTAATAATTCTGAAATTTTATTTTATCGTTTTCAATTAAAAAACCGTAAATAGAATCGTTAAATATATTTATTCCTCTTAATTTATTTAATCCATCAACGCCCATATATTCTTTGCTATAATTTTGCGACAGAAAAGGATTCGTTCTAATAAAAAAATACATTCCGTTATTTATTCCCGTGTAAGTGACTCTTCCGCTAGAAGAGATTCCAACGGCTAAAGAATTATCGCGCGAAGGTATTTTATAAGATTCTTTTAAATTAAAATTGTTTATTTCGGTTGTATAAATAGTGTCTTCTTTATGCTTTCCGTTTACAATATTCATTGTAAGTACAGCTATTAATTGTTTTTCAAAAATATAAACGCAATCTATTATTTCTCTATAAGACATTGTATTTGTATCGGCGTATTCTATAGAAGAAAGCAAATATTCGTTTTCCATTTTTCCCGTATTAATATCGTATATGTTAATAATTGGAATTCTATTTTTATCTCTTTTCAAAACTGCAAATTTATCGTCATTTAACGAAAATAATTTTTCCAAAGATTCGTATTCGTTTTCTATTATAGAATCTACGCTATATAAAATTTTTCCTTCGGGAGATATTTTATTTAAAGAAACAAAACCGACTTTAGTATAATTCGTATTAGTCACTATAATAGTATAAGTTCCTCTATGAGAGGCTTCATCTCCTTCGGCTGTAGGACTTTCAGAAGGCAAAGACATTGTTATATTTGAAACTACGACATTTCCTATATATCTTGTTTCATGTCCCGTTATATATATATTTTGATTATTGTCTATTAAAGATATTTTTGATTTTTCTAAATTCTTATATTCTAAAGGAATATATTTAATATTATCGCTTTCGGCTATTATTATTCTTGAATTTGATAAATCGAGCGCGTAAACTATATTATTATTTATATAATAAAAGTCTCCAAAATAATATTGTCCGTTCACATTATAAACTTTCGGGCTATCCAAATCTACTATATCGTTGCTATAAACCGTTATATCTTTATTTAATTCCAATTCGGCTATAACTTTTGCGGGAGTTATCGGAGGTTTAGGCAGACAGGATAAAATAAATAAAGATAAAATTGTTAATAAAATAATAAAATAATTAATTCTCATAAAGCCTCTATTAATTCTTGTAAAGTTAAAGTAGAAGTTCCTCTTTTTCCAACGACTATTCCAGCTGCTGCGTTTGATATTTCAGCCGATTCTTTAAATGAAAAACCAACAGAAAGACACATTCCTAAAACAGATATTACCGTATCGCCCGCTCCCGAAACATCGAAAACCGTTTTCGCTCTTGTCGGCGCTATATAGAATTCTCCTTTTATAGTTTTGTCAAATAATGCCATTCCGTTTGCGCTTAAAGTTATCATTAATTTTGAAAGCCCCAATTTTTTTATTATGCTTTTTCCTAATATATTAATATTTTTAGGATTGAATTCGTAAAAATTTATTTTATCGTCAATTCCTTTTAATCCTCCAAGCGCTTCTATTCCTTCTTTAGCTTCTTTTAAATTCGGAGTCATTAAAGTGGCTTTTTTATAAAATGAAAAATGTTTTATAGCAGGGTCCACAAGAATAGGAATTCGTTTTTTATTGCATATATCTATAATTTTTTTTGCAGTTTTTTCCGTTATAATTCCTTTTGCATAATCGCTCATTATAACGACATTATAATCGTCAATATTTTTTATAAAAGATTTTTCTATTTCTTTATAAATCGATTTTGAAAAAGGACTCGTATTCTCTTCGTCTATTCTCACAATTTGTTGATTGCCCGCGACTATTCTCGTTTTTGTTATCGTTTTCCTGCTTTCGTCAGTTATTATTCCCGCTTTAGAAATATTACAGCGATTCATCTCTTCGATTATAGAATCTGTAGATTTATCTTTTCCAATTACGGCAATAATTCCGACTTTTCCTTTATAAGAATTTTCAAGTAAAGCGGATATATTTCTTGCGACATTTCCCGCTCCGCCTAAATAACTTTCTTCATGATTGACATGCAAAACGGGAACGGGAGCTTCGGGCGATATTCTAATAACATCTCCATAAGTAAATTTATCAAGCATCAAATCGCCAATTACCAAAACTCTCGCTTCGGTTATTTTTTCGACTTTATTTTTCAAGTTATTTTTAATATCTATATTTTCAGTTTTTGCTTTCATTTATCCGCCGTTCCCAAAGCGTCATCAATATTTTCATTCTTTTCAATACTTTCAATATCTTTAGCCGCGTAATCTTTTAGCGGAATTCTATTTCTTATAGCCGCATAAACTGTAGGAACTATAACTAAAGTAAACATTGTAGAAATTGTAAGTCCGCCTAATAAAGCCAAAGCCAAAGGTCTATACATTTCATTTCCGCTTCCGCTACTTAAAGCCATAGGCAAAAGCCCCAATATAGTGGTTAAAGAAGTCATTAAAACGGGACGCAATCTTCTTGGTCCTGCAATCATAGCGGCTTCATCTCCGTTTATCTTTTTCTCTTGCATTAATTGATTCATATAGTCGATTAAAACTATTCCGTTATTAACTACAACTCCGATTAAAACTATAATTCCAATTCCGCTATAAACGCTCAATGTTTCGCCTCCTATAAGAAGTAAAATAAGAGAGCCAGCAAAACCGAAAGGAATTGCTAAAGCTATAACGAAAGGCGCTATATAAGATTCAAATTGAGTCGCCATAACCGCATAAACCAAAACTAAAGCCAAAATTACCGCTTGTAAAAGTTGTCCGAAAGCTTCCTGCATATCCTCATAATCTCCAGAATAATTTATACTGAAACCAGAAGGCATAAAGACTTTTGAATTGATAGCCGATTGAACATCTTCCATAATTTGATTCATAGGACGCCCGTATCCCGAAGCCGTTACGGTAGTTATTCTGCTATCGTCTTTTCTGTCAATTACCGTAGGTCCAAAAGTTTTATCTATGCTCGCTATTGAAGAAACGGGAACCATTCCAGCCGAAGTAGGAATAAGCATTCTTTTAACATCGTCTACATTTATTCTGTCTCTTTCATTTAATTGAACTTGAACATCTATATCGGTATTTGCCGAACCTTCGGGCGTCATTCTTGTAGCTTTAGTGCCTCCGAAACTCGTTTTAATAGAGTTGGCAACCGTGCTTATATTTAATCCCATTTTTGAAGCCAAATCTCTATTAATCGATATATTAAGCTCTGGACTCGAATCGTCTCTTCTTAAACGAACATCTCTCAAACCTTGAACATCGCTTAAAGCGGCTATAATATTATTCGCCAAATCTCCCGCTCTCTCCAAATCTTCTCCGATTATTTCAATATCGATTCCGCTCGAATCGCTTCCTCCTCCTCCGCCCATAGTCGTGCTTATTGTGTCTACATTGATTTGAGCGGGATAGCTTATCAATTTATTTCTAACAAGCTCGACATATTCTTTAGTTTCAATTTTTCTGCCTTTATCCTTATCTATTAATTTAACTCTCAACTCTCCTCTATTAGCCGAAGAACCGTATCTAACTCTCGTCTGTATTCTCTCCATATCGTCCCCTACTACATCTGTTATATCTTTTTCCATTCTATCTATAAAAGAGCCTGTTTGTTCCATTCTCGTTCCAACGGGCATTGTAACATTTGCTCGAAATTGTCCTTCATCGGCTTCAGGGAAACCTTCTTTTCCTATAAATATAAGTCCTATAACTATTATAGCCATAATTATGCTTATAATTGGAATTAAAACTCTATTTTTATGACGAACCGAATAAGTAAGCAATTTTTCATAAATAAGATTAACTTTTGAATGAAAATATTTATTAAAAAAATCTTCAAACGGCGCTAATCTTTTCGATTTTTTGCTCGTTATGAGTCTCGCTCCAAGCATGGGAACTATAGTCAAAGCCACAGCCAAAGAAGCGAGCAAAGAAACTGTAACCGTAACGCATAAATCTCTAAACATCTGCCCCGTCATTCCTTCAACGAATAAGAAAGGCAAGAAAACGGCTATTGTCGTTAGAGTTGACGCCGATATTGCGAGCGCTACGGTATATGTTCCGTCTATTGCCGCGGAATATTTTCCGTATCCGCTATTTCTATAGAAAAATATATTCTCCAAAACAACTATAGAATTGTCTACCATCATTCCTATTCCCAAAACTAGTCCCGAAAGCGAAACTATATTCAAAGTAATATCCATAAAATACATTAAAGTAAAAGTCACTATTATAGACATAGGAATAGATATAGCAATTATGGCGACTGTTCTAAATTTCCATAAATAAATCATAAGAATTATTACTGCAAAAAGTCCGCCCTGCCAAGCGGCGTCCAATACTCCCGCAATAGAATCATTAACTGTATCGGCGGTATTAAAAAGAACTTCGTATTTAATTCCTTCGGGCAAATTCAAATTATCTAGCTGTTTTTTAATAGAGTCAGAAACTCCAACGGTATTCGCTCCAGATTCTTTATTTATCGAAACAGAAACGGCGGGCGCTCCGTTTACTTTAACTATATCCATATCTTCATCGTAGCCTTCGTAAATATTCGCTATATCTCTTAATCTTATAGGAGTATTATTTTCTTTTAACGCTACAACAACCGTTCCGATATCGCTTACCGTTTTAAACTCTCCCGTAGTTCTTAAAGTATATTTATAAACTCCTTCGTAAGTTTCTCCTCCCGCCAAGTTTTGATTTTCGCGAGCAAGCGTGGACACAATAGTATTAATATCGAGTCCGTAAGCCTGAAGTCTATTCATATCGACATCGACTTTTATTTGAGTTTTTAGTCCTCCCCAAATTTCAGCCATTGCGACTCCGCCGACTTGCTTTATTCTGTTTAATATTTGATTGTCTACCAAATCGTATAAAGCGGATAAATTATCCGTTCCGTAAAAAGCTATAGCCATAACGGGAATATTGTCGGTAGAAAATTTATAAACCGCTGGACTCTCTGCATCGTCTGGCAAAGAACTTCTTATTCTGTCTAAAGCTTCTCTTATATCGGCGGTTGCGCTCGCTAAATCGCTTCCCCAATTAAATTCTATAAAAACGCTCGATATTCCCTCTCTTGAGGAAGATGTTATTGTTTTAACATTATTAATTCCCGAAACGGCACTTTCGATTAATCTCGTTACCGATTTTTCAACCTCTTCCGGTCCCGCATTATCATAAGTCGTCCTCACGCTTATAAAAGGAAGTTCCATATTTGGCAAAAAGTCTACGGGCAATCTCGATAAACTCACTATTCCCAAAATTACTATAGCGACAATACCCATGCAAACCGCTACGGGCTTTTTTACTACTAATTCGATAAAACTTCTCATTGATATTCTCCTTTTTTTATATTATTTATTTTATAACTAATTAACCGCCTACGGAATAAACTTCGTTAATCTCTTCTTTATTATTTGTATTCGTTCCTTCTATTATATCCGATTTTAATGAATTAGAATTATTAATATTATTAGTGCTTAAATTATTCGTATTATTAATAAGCGGAGTCTGAATAATATTTTCTTTTTTTGTTTTTTGAGTATTATTTTGATTTGTAGAACTATTTTTTTGTTTTATAGTTCTATCGTTATTAACTCTATTATTCGTATTTGCTGAAACTTGCGCATTATTATTTGTTGAGGCATTTGTTATTATAGTATTTGTTTCTATAGAATCTGAAGGAGTTATATATTCCATAATCGTAGGGTCGTTTTCTATTCTATTAACCAAAGAACCGTCTTTTAAGAATTCTCTACCAAACATAACGACTTCCTCGCCATCTTCAAGTCCGCCGCTTAAAGCCACTTTATCCTTTGAAACAAATAATATGTTTACCTCTCTCGTATAAGCTCTATATTTAGAATTAGTATTTTCGCTTTCCGTAATATTTCCGTCTTTAGGAACTACGCTGTCTTCTTTTACTACATATATATAATTTTTTCCCAAATCATCGCTAAATACCGCGCTATTTGGTATAACGAATACATTATTTGCAGAATTTAATAAAATAGAAACATCGGAAAACATTCCAGGCAAAAGCAATCTGTCTTTATTGTCTATTAAAGCTTTAACCATTAAAGTTCTTGTTGAAGGATTAACCGCATAATCTCTCTTTGTTATTTTAGCCTCAATCTCTTTATTTGGAGAAGAAGGAACTCTTATAAATACCGACTGCCCTAATTCTATTCCCGTAATCGACCTTTCGGGAACTTGTATTTCAACTTCTAATTTGCTAATATCCGCCACATTTGCAATAGGAGTTGAAGCCGCTATTGAAGCGCCAACAGCCATATAAGTAGTTGTAACATATCCCGCTATCGGAGTTCTTGCAGGAGCGTATGCATAATTTGCGCCTATTATGAATCTATCAATTAAAGCTATAGTGTCTCCTTTTTTAACAAAACTTCCTTCGTATTTAAGAATATTTGCTATTTTTCCAGGAACATCGGAAGATATTTCAACTTCTTTAATAGCCTTAATTTCAGCCGACAAATCCAAATATTCGTTTAGATTCTGCCTTATCGGAGCTGCAACCAAAACGCTTATAGGATTTTCTTTTCTTTGCAAATCTTCTTTTTTCTTACAAGATATAAATAATAATGTAAAGAAAACGAAAAAAACTAAAATATTAATTTTATTTTTTAAACTCATAATTTTTAATCTCCTAATTGATAATATTAAATCATTTATGTAAATCTAAATTCCTAAAAGTTTAAGAACCTGAAGAGCGCTTGACAAATATTCGTAAATAGCTTGCAAATACGAAAGTTGAGCGTTCAAATAAGTCACTTCCGCATCATTCACTTCAAGCATAGAAATACTTCCGCCTCTATATTGTCTTTCCGCCATTTGTAATGCATAAGCTGCCGTTCTTGCATTTTCAGCCTGCGATTCTAAATTCAATGCTTGCGAGCGAGCCGTTGATATTAAATCTCTGCTGCTAACCTCTATAGTGTCTCTTAACTGCGAATAATTTAATTCCATCTGTTTTATACTCAAATCTATCTGTTCCGCCGCCTTTGCCGTTGAAGAAAAAGGAAGAAGAGAATCGAGATAATAATTTAGAGAAAAACCAACTCCCCAATTAAATTGTCCTTTTCTATCCACATAACCTTTATAATCTCTTAATTTATCCGCTTTGCTTACTCCGACTGTCGCGTTTCCCGTTAGCGTGGGCCACAAATAACTTCTTGCAACTTTTTTATTATATTCGAGCATTTGCAAATTATTTTCCATATTATTTAATTCTACATTATTATTCATTATAATAGTAAGCAAATCGTCATATTCCATATCGGGAATTATTATATTTGTAGCGTCCAAAATATTTCCTATTAATTCAACTTCATCCGCAATATTGGTAAGTCCTATTTGCCTGATAAATGTTAATTTTAAACTTTGGTATTGATTGCTTAAAGTAACAACTTGAGGTTTTGTATTTTCATATTGAACTTTTGAATTTAAATATTCGTATTCTGAAACCTGCCCATTTCTATATTGAATATAATTATAATTCATTCTATTGCTATAATTTAATTGAGATTGCAAATAAACTTTATAATTTTCTTGAGCTATAAAAGTATTATAAAATGCAAGTTTTGTATTTAAATCTACGCTTTTAGCGTTATCATAATAAGAGTTTTTCTTCATTTTTAGATTTATATCGTTTGCTTTATCCGTATTCCAATTTTTAAATCCCGTAAAAAGCGTTTTTGATAAAGTGGCATTTGCGCTCCAAGTCGTTGAACTTGAAGAAAGTTCCGAAGAACCCAATTCTTGCTGTTCGCCTAAATTAACGCTTCCGCCAACCGAAAGAGAAGGCAAAAATAAATCGGAAAAAGAAGCGTCCTTTTGAGCTTGAGCTATTCTAACATCGTATTCCGATTGCTTAAGCGTTTTATCGTTCTCGGAAGCTATTTTTAAGGCATCTTCCAAATTTATTCTTACTTTTATATTATTTGTATTTGCAAAAGTTTCATTAGTATAATTGTTATCTTGAGCGTATATAATAAAACTAAAAAGCAAAAATAAAAATAAATAAAATCTCACAATAAACTCCGTTATTTAAGGATAGTTTACAATATTTAATAAACGATTATTATAAACTTCAAATTAAAAATATCAATATATAATTTTCTATATTTTATTAGACGAATAACTTTTAAAAAAGTTCCCTATTTGATTTAATAACAAAAATTTATATTTTTAGTAAAAATCTATTATTCTCCAATATCTCCTAAAGCGTCTTCAATACTCGCTTTATTTTCAATGCTTGCCGTATCTTTAGAGGCATAATCTTTAAGCGGAATTCTATTTCTTATAGCCGCATAAACGGTTGGAACTATTACCAAAGTAAACATTGTCGAAACGGTAAGTCCTCCTAATAACGCTATTGATAAAGGTTTATACATTTCGTTTCCTTCTCCGCTCGCCAAAGCCATAGGCAAAAGTCCTAATATTGTAGTAAGCGAAGTCATTAAAACAGGACGCAATCTTCTTGGTCCCGCAATTAAAGCCGCCTTGTCGCCGTTAATCTTTTTCTCTTGCATTAATTGATTCATATAATCTATTAATACAATTCCGTTATTTACGACTACTCCGATTAAAACGATTATTCCTATTCCGCTATAAACGCTTAAATTTTGTCTCGTAATTAATAATAACAAAATTGAACCAGCAAAACCGAAAGGAATTGCTAAAGCGATAACGAAAGGAGCGATATAAGATTCAAATTGAGTCGCCATAACCGCATAAACCAAAACCAAAGCTAAAATTATAGCTTGCAAGAGTTGAGCGAAAGCGTCCTGCATATCCTCGTAATCGCCCGAATAATTTATATTGAAGCCCGAAGGAATAAAGACTTTTGAATTAATAGCCGATTGAACATCCGCCATTATTCTATCCATAGCTCTTCCTTCGCCTGAAGCCGTTATTGTAATTATTCTGCTATCGTCTTTTCTGTCAATAGCCGTAGGTCCGAAAGTCTTTTTTATATCGGCAATTGAAGATATTGGAACTATTCCAAACGAAGTGGGGATAAGCATTCTTTTAATATCGTCTATATTTATTCTGTCTCTCTGATTTAATTGAACTTGAACATCCAAATCTGTATGAAAAGAACCGTCTGGAGTCATTCTTGTAGCGGTAGTTCCGCCGAAACCCGTTTTAATAGAACTAGCTACAGTTTTCATATTAAGCCCCATTTTTGAAGCCAAATCTCTATTAATAGAAATATTAAGCTCGGGATTTGAATCGTCTCTTCTTAAACGAACATCTTTAAGTCCTTCCACATCTTCCAAAGCGACTAAAATTTTTTCAGCCAAATCTATTCCTCTGTCTAAATCTTCGCCGACAATATCGATATCTATTCCATCAGAAGACGAATTTCCCATAATTTTTGTTGAAGTTATTAATTTTAAGCTTATTTTCGCAGGATAAACCGATAATTTTTTTCTTGATAAACCCATATATTTTAAAGTAGATAATTTTCTTCCTTCAGATTTATCTCTTAATTGAACTCTTATCTCTCCTTTATTTGCCGAAGAACCGTATCTAACTCTAGTCTGTATTCTCTTCAAATCTTCTCCTATAACTTCTTCAATATCTTTGCCCATTCTTTCTACAAAAGATTTAGTTTGTTCTTTTCTCGTTCCAACGGGCATTGTAACCTTTGCTTGAAATTGTCCTTCGTCAGAAACGGGAAAACCTTCTTTTCCTATAAATATTAAACCTATAATTATAATAGCAAAAACTATGCTTAAAGTAGGAATTAAAACTCTATTTTTATGATTAACCGAATAAGTCAATATTTTATTATAAACAAAATTAACTTTAGAATGAAAATATTTATTAAAAAAGTTTTCAAATTTAGCCAATCTTTTTGATTTCTTACCCGTGATTAATCTCGCCCCGAGCATTGGAACTATAGTCAAAGCGACTCCAAGAGAAGCTATCATAGAAACCGTCACAGTAATGCATAAATCTCTAAACATTTGTCCCGTTTGTCCTTGAACGAATAGAAAAGGCAAAAATACGGCGATTGTAGTTAAAGTTGACGCTAAAATAGCAAGAGATACCGTAAAAGTTCCTTCTATTGCCGAAGAATATTTTCCATAACCGTTATTTCTGTAGAAAAATATATTTTCCAAAACTACAATAGAATTATCAACCATCATACCAATTCCTAAAACCAATCCCGCCAAAGAGATTATATTTAATGTAACTCCCATAAAATACATAATCGTAAAAGTGATTATTATCGACATTGGAATAGAAATCGCTATTATTGAAACTGTTCTAAAATTCCATAAATAAATCATAAGAATTATTACGGCAAAAAGTCCGCCCTGCCAAGCCGTATCCAAAACTCCCGATATTGATTTATTAACCGTGTCGGCATTATTAAAAAGAATTTCATATTTTATGCCTTCTGGCAAATTTAGTTTTTCAAGCTGCTTTTTTACCGCTTTTGAAACGGCAACCATATTCGCTCCAGATTCTTTATTTATTGAAATCGAAATTGCAGCCGTTCCGTTTACTTTAATTATATCCATTTTATCGTCATAGCCTTCGTAAATATGGGCTAATTCTCTTAATCTTATTGGCGTATTATTATTTTTTAAGGCGACTACTACAGTTCCTATATCGTCTATAGTTTTAAACTCTCCCGTAGTTCTTAATATATATTTATAAACTCCTTCGTAAGTTTCTCCTCCAGCTAAATTCTGATTTTCTTCTCCTAATGTTCTTACTATCGTATTAATATCAAGTCCATAAGCCTGAAGTCTATTCATATCGATATCGACTTTTATTTGAGATTTTAATCCTCCGTTAATATCTGCGGCTGCTACTCCTCCGACTTGCTCTATTTTATTTAATACATTATTATCAACCAAATTATAGAGAGCGGATAAATTTTCAGTTCCGTAAAAAGAAATTTCCATAACGGGAATATTATCAGTAGAAAATTTATAAACAGTCGGACTGTCTGCGTCATCAGGAAGATTTTTTCTTATTCTATCAAGAGCTTCTCTTATATCTGCAGTTGCGCTCGTCAAATCGCTTCCCCAATTAAATTCTATAGTAACTTTAGATTCTCCCTCTTTTGAAGAAGATGTTACAGACTTTACATTATTTACGCTCGAAACTGCGTTTTCAATCAATCTTGTCACGGATTTTTCAACCTCTTCTGGTCCCGCATTATCATAACTCGTTCTAACCGTTATATAAGGACGCTCGATATCGGGCAAAAAGTCAACGGGCAATCTCGTTAAGCTTATTACTCCTAAAATAACCAATGCGACTATTCCCATACAAACCCCAACGGGCTTTTTTACTATCAATTCAATAAAATTTTTCAAAATGAAACTCCATATTTTTTTATATTTTTTATAATAATTAATTATAATAGCCGTCATTTTCTTATGATAAATATTTAAATTTTAATAATAAACAACGGCTATTTTATAAATTATTAGTGTTTATATTTTTGTCCTATTAATTGTCCGTCAGCGGTTATAAACAACTCCATCATA
>ULNQ01000868.1_pt1 | contig 12337 bp, 7 predicted proteins | sample 1951951 | NCBI WGS metagenome assembly ULNQ01 (sample SAMEA4835580, study PRJEB28245) | human gut metagenome | biome: gut microbiome; material: fecal sample | place: Denmark | collected 2008
GCCCGACCGTTCATACTCGGCGGATTACGCAGATAGGAAAGCCAATCTGTTTCTCGTTGACAAAACCAATAAAAACGAGTCTTCAATGACGCTCAAAAGCGCCGAAGGCAAAAATTTTGTGTTTTCCGATGCAACCGGCGGAGAGATGACTGTTGCAAAAGACTCAAAAGTATACACTTTCCGAGTAAAGGCCGACAATAAAGTGCTGTCTGCCGCGCGCAACGCTGCCAACGACGGCAACTGGGACTCCGCAGTGAACTATATGCGCCCGATAGTCTATCCGCTCGTTCCCCTCGCTGTTCTATCCGACGAATCATTCCCGGACGGCAATGCAATGATAGAATTTTTCCTGTCGGGCTTGCTGAATTGTGGAAGGCTCAAAGAGGCGGCGGCGTATGTTGCGATGATACCCGTCCAAGACGCGTCGGTATCTATAAAATCTTCTGCCTTGAGCGTAGCGAGAGCCCTTGCCGAAAATAAAGATACGGAATCGGCCGAAAAAATAGTGGACAGAATAAAGCTAAATTCTGCTTCTGCCGAAATACTGGCCCAAGTAATGGATGTTCTCGACCAGATGAGAAATGCCGGCGACTACAAGAGGTGCGTTCTTCTATACGCAAAACTTGCGGCGGTTGACGGAAACCCGATGAAGAATCAGGCAGCTCTTTGGGGCGTATTCTGCGATATGGCAATGGGCAATCAACTTTCTGCGCAGGGAAGGCTGTCGACTATAGAAATGGATAGGACTGTTCCGGATTTTTCGTTGCTTCAAATGCTAAAGGGAATGTTCAAGGAATCGGGCAAGACCCCCGACCACAAGGCCGCCCTCGAGCTTTACTCGGAAGGTGTGGTCTTTGGCTCTCTGACCGACTCTTGGATGCCCGAATTGCTTTATAGAACGGCAATGGCATACAAAAATATAAAAAATTTTGTGGCTTCTAACGAAATATTTGCGCAGCTCCAAACGCTGTATCCTGAAAATCCCTTTACAAATCTAGGCAAAAAAGAGATAGTCGAGATAAAGAAGGAGGAGCCAAAAGACGATTCCGACGAAGACGACGAAGAATAGCCTTTCAATCACCCCATAGCGATTTATTATGAAACTTCATCATTTTAGGCCAAAGAGAGAGAAACGCGGACTCCTATATCAGGTGTTTATAGTAGTTGCGGTTATTCAGATTGTGCTGCTGATTACTTTCGGCAGCGTGATAGTCACGCAATCCATAATAATGGACGAGAACAAGTTTGATGCTCCGCCAACGATAGAGAAAGTCGACCAAGTAAGAAAGGAGACGCGCGTTCGCGTGCAGCAACAGCAGAAAAAAACCCAAAAGCTTACGCGGCGCATAAGCATCACAAATCCTCAAAATACCAATCTGCCGCAGGTAAACATAACGCTGCCTCCTACAATGTCGATGGGAGCCGCCATAAACACGATATCAAACATCGATATGACCTCGAAGTTTAACATCGTAACCACAACAGTTGATATTGGCGGCATAAAATCGAAAACGGAAAAAGTGCTCATTTGCATAGATACCGGCAAATATTTGATGACAGACGAACGAGGCGGTCTCGATACATACAAGGCTATTCGCGAAGATATTAAGAAGCTAGTGAATAATCTGCCTCCGACAGTTCTCTTTAACTTGATGGCTTTCACTACCGAGTATGGAACGGCAATAAATATGTTCCAGCCGACACTTGTTGCGGCTACTTCCGCAAACAAGAAAATGGCGTGCGACTGGGTAGAGCCTTTGAATGCTAGCCTCAGCCGTCTCGGCCCCGGCGGGAACAATTACAAATTAAAATATCCGTTCCTTCCCCAACCTCCGGATTCCAACCACTACCACCAGGGAGTTTCAAACATATACCGCATATATCAGGCTGCGCTCGAGCAGGGAGCTGATACTATATATATGCTTACGACTTCATGGACAGACCCAGAAAGGATTAAAAAGCCTTGGACTAACGCCCAGACGCAGCGCTACGTAAGAGATATGGCAAGGTACTCTGAAAACATTGAGCGCCAACGCCGTTCTGCCGGTTGGAATGACCAAAAACAAATAGAGTTCGAGCGCAAGGATATGATTGCAATGCGCACGGGAATTAAGAAGGCGCGCGAATGGATAAAGAATGAAAATGAACGTCGCGCTAAAAAAGGTCAGCCTTTGTATACGGCAAATGTCACCCAGGCGATGTGGGACAACAAATTTTATGAACGTCCGCAGCCGTATCCTCCGTCAACAGGCGGCGTAAAGGCTCCTGAAATCAAGTTCGACAGCTACGGCAGAAGCGGGATATTAAAGTACTACGAAAAACTTTTTAAAGAGGTTTACCGCGACAAGCAAATGAAGCCCCCGACTCTCAATATGATTGTTTTCCGCGGTAAAAATGAAACCCTAACTCCCGCAGAAAATAGGGTAATAAAACAATTCACATCTTCCAACAACGGCGGAAGAAGCCGAGTGTTGAAAGGTTTGAAGCCTGTTTCAGAATACGATTAATTCACAGTTTTGCACTATTTAGCGCCAAATGCGATTCCGCTCGCGGCATAGGGATAGTCTTACAGTTGAACACAAAAGAATTTTTAATGTTTTGCGGCCGCCGATTTTATTCGGCGGCTTTTTTATTTTTTTATTGCGGGGGATAGGCGCCCATATATGCAGGTTGGGCGCGAGATGCCTTTTAAAGTGCAAAAAAGGAGTTGAAGCTCCGAGATAACAGAGTCGCCGTTTTTAGGAGATATACTGGCTACATATTTAGCAATAAATAACTTTTTAGTTTCTTCAAACAGCGCTTTAAATTGCCAATGCAAAAGTTTTTTGTCTGCTTAAATTTGTCGGAGATTGGCGGTATGGACAGATTCCGCAAGTAAAAGCCAATCGTGCAAAACTTTTATAGGCGAGTACGGCCTTTTTTTTACGGCGCAAAAGGATTTTTTGCAGAAATAAAAATCTCTATGCGTTTAAAATTCCCAAATAATGCACAAAGATTTCGCGTTGCGGCTTACGGCAACGCTCAAAATAAGATGTTTAATACCTAAAAATGTCGGTGCAAAGTGCTTGGGTTCACTGATGGTTTCTTGCGTATATAAATCGCACATGACGGGTTGCCGATAGAAATCCGCAAACCGTACTTGCAATATGTCTTCAAGTACAGGACTGCTTCTTATAAATTCAATGAAGGATTTTTTGAGATCTGAAAAATATTTTTATATTGCACGATTGAATTAGCGCGGAGGACATATTATCGGTGTTCTCTAAGGCAAGCCGGCAACAAATTGCGCCGGGCAAATAGGCGCTTAAATACTCTGATTTCGCGCCTGTTTAACAGCGATAATAAAACTAAAAATCCGTTGGTTTTTATTTTAAATTTTTCTGCCTGCAAGTCTATCGGATACCAAGAAACTGCCTAATATGAGGCTAAAATGTAGGATTTTTTTATGAATACTACTGCTTTTCAGCGGCGAGAATTTTGCGCGACTTTTCAAGGGCGATGTCTATATTTTCTACGACATATTCCTCGCCGATTTTATCCAAAAATCCGGACTTTTCCATCATGTGCAGCGGCTGCGAATGCGCTCCCGTAATCATCATCACGACCCCTCTGGCGCGCAGCTTGTCGTACAATTTTTCCAGAATCGACAGGGCGGTGGAGTCCATCGCAAGCACCGTGCGCATTCTAAGAATCGCAATTTTCGGAGCTTCCCCCATTTCAGAAAGTATGCTTTCAAGTTTGTCCGCCGCGCCAAACATAAGAACGCCGAATATCCTAAAAACCATTACCCCTTCCGGAACATCTTTGCCTTCAAGCGAATATTTTGAAAGATCAGTTTCGAGCTTTTTATCCACAAGCATAACTTCGGTTGTCTGCGAAACTCGCCTTATAAACAACATTGCCGCAAGCACCATGCCTACTTCTATCGCAAGCGTCAGTCCAAATACTACGGTTATCAGGAAAGTCGCCATAAAGACCGCGTCGTCAGAGCGCGGGAGGCGGCGCATCTGCCAAAATGCCGACCAATCTCCCATGTTGTATGCCACAACAAACAGCACTGCCGAAAGTGTGGAAAGCGGTATGTATTGGGCATAGGGCGCCGCGAAGACAAGAATTGCAAGAAGTACTGCGCAATGTATAATGCCCGCAACAGGCGTCCGCGCTCCGTTTTTTACGTTTGTAGCCGTGCGCGCAATAGCGCCGGTTGCAGGAATGCCGAGAAAAAATGGAGAAACTATATTTGCCATGCCCTGCGCAATTAGTTCCTGGTTTGAGTCGTGCTTGTCGTCTATCATTCCGTCAGCGACAACAGCCGACAGTAGCGACTCAATCGCAGCGAGAATCGCTATCGTGACTGCCGGCATGAGCAACTGCTTTATTTCAGAAAACTCAAATTCTGGAATAGTGAAGGCGGGCAACGAGTTTGGTATCTCCCCAAACCTCGCAAAGACTGTTGGCGTATTGAAGCCTGAGATAGATACAAGAATTGTAGTTATAAAAATCGCGCCAAGCATGCCTGGCACGCGCCTTCGCCACGCCTTGGGCCAGTATGCGATTATTAGTATGGAAACAACACCCACAAGTAGCGTGCGCCAGTCTGTGGTATGGATATTTTCCCAGATTGCAACAAGTTTTGGAATTAAGTCCTCGGGGACGGACTCGATTTTTAGCCCGAGGAAATCCTTTATCTGCGTGGACATTATCAAGACCGCGATTCCGTTTGTAAAGCCGACTACGACAGGCCGCGGAATGTAGCGTATGGCATTTCCCATCTTGGATAGCCCCATTGCGATGAGAAAAATTCCCGCCATGATAGTTGCGACCGCCAATGCTCCGTATCCGTATTGGGCGACTATCGATGCAACAATCACTATAAAAGCTCCGGTTGGCCCTCCGATTTGAACTTTCGAGCCTCCAAATACGGATATTATAAAACCAGCGATTATTGCCGTATAAAGCCCCTGCTCGGGTGTTACGGAGCTTGCGATGCCAAATGCCATTGCCAGCGGCAGGGCGAGTATTCCAACGCTTACGCCGGCGCAGAGATCCGCAAAAAAAGAAGAGCGGTTGTAGCTCTTCATGCAGGAAAGAATTTTAGGTTTAAAGGGCAGATTTTGGTAGTTCATTTTTTATTGAGAAGGCGCGCGAAAAAATCCTCGTCGTGGAATTTTTCGTCGTCGAGATATAGGAAGCAAAAACAGCCGTCGCAGACTCCTATATTTTTATTTTTTTCGAGATACTCAATTTCGTCGGGAGGAACCGTTGCGCCGCAAGCCGAGCATTTGCCGTCTTTTACAGCCGCCAAACCGCGCATTCCGCAAGCTTCAAGCCTGTCAAAATGCGAAAGCGCAAACGAAGGAATCTGGCGGCGATTTTCGATAATGAAGTCCCTGAGAATTTGGACATCGTCCTGAGACGCCAGAGGCGACTCGGATAGTCTCCGCGCCTCTCTTATGCGCAAGAGCCTCAAAATAATGTCCTCAGTATGCTTCATAGCTCAACAATACGCCATATTGTCAAGCGTTTTGCAATATTTTTTTCAGCATTTTGTATTAACCTTTTAATTAGATTAACAAAATGTGCCATACTTGACAAAGATTTATATCTCTATGAAAGTGGGATACACGATTAGTTTGATTGTTAATACGGAATGGACTCTATAAATATATCAAAGAATCTTTGCGGGATATCAATGCTGAGGCTTATGTGTAAGTGTCCGTACTAGTTGACAGAGTATCTATATCTCCCCTAATAAAGTCTAACTATGCACGTTTATACCTCTATTGCGTTTGTGCATAGCGTTCCATATATAAAATATCCAGAAAATTAAAATAGGGACTATAATATAAAATTGTCTCCAAAGCGCAATAAGCAATATGCTTCCCGCCAGATATACCACAGTAAACGATATACAGAATATTACTCCGGCATCTATTTTTACTTTATTCAAAAGCGCAAGCATGGCTGCGAGTATTGATAATACCGCTATTGGGAATAGGCAAAGAAAACAAATAATTGCGCTTGGCCGCGCAAACGGAGGCGCGTAAAATAAATGCCTAATATTTAATAGTATATTTTTGCAATATGTTAGCGGGTTCTCAAATATAAACTCACGCGAACGTTTAACTAAATAATCGCATGAACCAACCATAGAAAGTTTGTCTGCAATCATTGCATCGTTTTTTACATCGTCTGGATAATATGTTTCGTACTTTGGATTTTTTTATATATTGGCGCACTGCCCAGTCCCAGTTAAAATCTATCCTATTTTTACAACGCATGAAATCGACTTTGAAGTCGTCATAGGGGAGAGCTAATAAATATAGATTCTCTCCGCCGCTCGAAGCCCAATAGAAATATTTGCCGGTTTTTGCATGGGTATATATGAGCCACGGGGAACAGAATATGAAAGTAGCAAACACTATGCAGGCTCCAGTCAGAGCCTCTTTCTTCCATAGCGAGAATAACAAAAACAGTATTCCTACAACTACAAACGCATAGGAAAATATGACTTTTGTTAAAATCAGCCCTGCGCACATAAGTCCCGCAACGATAATGTTTATCGGCTTCCTCTTGGAGAATGCAACAATGGAAAAATAAAGTGAAAGCGATACAAATGCGCATGCAAGCATTTCAGATATTAACGATCTTATTAAAATATGAAAATTGGGAATGCACATGAATATTACAGCCGCCGCAAATGCCATCTTCCTGGAAGCGAATATATTTACCGATTTATATAGAAAAACTCCCGAAATATATAGAAAAAATGCGTTAAAAATTAAACCAACCCATATTGGCAATTTAAAAAGAAATATTGGTATTAGAGCAATCGGATACATCGGCCCGTTCCATATATCCACAATTTCCGCCGATGAAAAATATCCTGACAATAAATTCTTTGCATAAAACTGGTATCTTAGAGAATCTCCGTAATTTATATACGATACCTCAAGCATTGCCACGGCTACGTATATAAAGAAAAAAGGCAGAAAAGCAATAAATGGATTATTTAATATTTTACTTGGCTTCATGGTATTCTTCTTCTGTATTTACAGCCCAAATATTTGCCTTGTCCATATTGCCGGCAATAATGTTTTTTACAGCTTCTATTGAAGACAGCATAGAATGGTCCATATTGTTATATCTATGCTGGCCATTTCTGCCAACACAGTACAAATTCTTTATTTTATCTAAAAATAATCTTACTTCTCCGAATCTGTTGTATGTCCCAAAATATGCCGGATATGCTTTTTTTACTCTTATTACTGTCGCGTCTGATACGCTTCCATCGCCAATGATTCCGCATGATTGCATTTCATGTTTGGCAAGACTGATAAAGTCTTTATCGGGCATGCTCCATAGATGGTCTCCTTCCTGGCAGAAATATTCCAATCCTATCCATGTTTTTCTCTTGTCGGAAACCATATATGGGCTCCAATTATTGAATATCTGAAGCCTGCCAACTTTTACGTCTGATTCTTGTATGTATATCCAGTTATCCTTTACCGTGTTCCCATCTCTTTCTTTAAGGTTTATAGATTCGCACAATAATCCAACCGTTATGAAATCACGATAGGCCAATCCTTCTGATATTTCCAATATCTCTTTGGGAATTTCTATTCCATTAAGTTTGCCAACTAATTCTTTGATTGGCATGCTCGAAATAAAAAAGTCGCAATCGAGTCTGTCAGCTTGTTTTTGTGCGTCGGGTACTGTAACTGAGGTTACCCCGCCGTTGCCGCATTGAATTCCGTCGAGTTCTGTGCATAGGCGTATTTTAACGCCGCGGGTTATGCATTCCTTGGCGACGCATTCCCATAGCTGCCCGGGGCCGTACTTCGGATATAAGAAACTTTCTATTAGCGATGTCTCTACACTTTTTTGCGATATATCATTTTTTTTCTTCGGAAACAGCGCTGATTTTAACGCATGGGTTATAGCTTTGGTTATTGATATTCCTTTTATGCGCTGTGCCCCCCATGAAGAACTGATTTGCGAACATGGAACACCCCATACTTTCTCTGTATAATCTTTAAAAAACTGCTTATACAAGCGTTTGCCAAATCTGTTTATAAAAAATTGCTCTAAATTTTCCTCTGGGCGTATAGGGTGGATTAATGCCGCCATATAACTTATCCCTATTAAAAATACCCTCCATAAGCCGAGTTTGAAGATTGTGTTTAATGATAATTTGAGCGGGTAGTCAAACAGCTTGCGCATCCATAGAATTCTTGATTTCCTTGATCGAATGAGCATTACTTCGTCGGTTTTGTCAGGATTGGTTTTGGCGTCTTGCATTGGCAATACTTGCGTCCACCAATTCATTACCGTGTCGCTCTTAGAGAAAAATCTATGTCCGCCTATGTCTATGCGGTTGTTCTTGTAGTTTACTGTCTTTGAAATTCCACCGACTTGTATGTCTCGTTCTATTACGGTTATATCGAAATCCGTGCTTTTAGCCAATTCGTATGCTGCAGTCAGTCCGGCAGGGCCGGCACCGGCAATCACCACTTTTTTTCCCGATGTTTCTTTCATTTCTTTCCATTAAATAATAAAAATTTTCGCGCGAAAAAATTCCAAAAAAATGCGGAACATATCGCTATTATCTTTGAAATTCCACCGCCTAGCCCCATTATATCTATTGTCAAATAGAGAGTTATATTTGATACGGCAAGTCCTACAAGCCCTATTATTGTAAATATTATAAATTCGGTCCATGTCTTTGTCGACTGCCCCCTGAAAACAAATATTGTCGACAATGTGTAATTTATATATACTCCGAGCGCAAATCCCGCTGTATTGGCCGCTATATACCATATACCATACACCAACCCATTCAAACAGCACCATAAACAGGGTAAAGTCTGCTATCGCCGCTAAAAGGGATACCCAAAAATACTTAAATATTTGAACTACTGTATCGTAGTATCTGAAATTTACAAGTCTTGATAAAATCTTGCCGCTATCCAATGAAGAATCACTGCTATTTTCAACTAGTTTAGTGTTATTCTTCATTATAACAAATGATTATTATCGTTATTTATTTACATATTGGTTTAGGCTGTGCGATATGTAAAATCCCACATATTCAATAAGGATAGGCAATATAAACATTTATTGTCAAGATTTTTCATATTGCAGGTAACTTGCCTCGGAATATAAAATTCTCTGGAATATTCTCTTTATATTTGACGCCCGGCCCGGGGTGTGGATTAAAATCCAAAAATATGTCAAACTTCGTACATCTGCATGTCCATACCGACTACTCCGTTCTCGACGGCTGCGCTAAAGTGCCGGTCTTAATCGATAGGGTTAAAGAGCTCGGCATGCCGGCAATCGCAATGACAGACCACGGAAATATGTGCGGGGCTATCGACTTCTACCAGGCTGCCCAAAAAGCAGGAGTAAAGCCGATTATCGGCATGGAGGCCTACTATATCAATGACCATACCCTTAAAGATGACATTAAGGAGCTCATAAAGTCCCTCCGCGAAAAGGAAAAGTCGGACGACATCGACGGAATCGAGAGCGACCCATCGATGCTTAAACCCGAAAATTTCCCCAAGTACCAAATACACCACAAGACGCTTCTTGCAAAAAATTATGAGGGATTCTTAAATCTTGCAAAGCTTACGAGCCTCTCGTATGAGAAGGGCTACTACCGCAAGCCACGCATAGATTTCGACACTCTCGCGGAACATTCAAAAGGCATAATCGCCCTCAGCGGTTGCATAAACGGCGTTGCATCGCAATATCTTCTCTACTCCGACTACGAAAAAGCCCTCGAAACCACCGCTAAGTTTGTCGACATCTTCGGACGCGAAAATTATTACATCGAGCTTCAAAACCATTTTCTTGCGGCGGATAAAAAGGTTATCCCCGGGCTTGTGCGCATCGCGCGGGAGCTCAACCTTAAAATGGTCGCAACAAACGACAGCCATTACGTTTATAAAAAAGACGCCACCGCCCACGACGCCATGCTTTGCATAAATACCGGCGCACTCGTATCCGACGCGAACCGCATGCGGTACCCTAACAACGAGTTTTATATTAAAAGCCGCGAGGAAATGGAGGCTCTATTCCCCGAGCTACCGGAGGCGCTCGACAACACAGTCGAGCTCGCGGAAAAAATCGACATAAAAATTCCCATCGGCGAAAACCACTATCCTAAATACGAGCAGCCCGCCGAAATCAAATACGACCGCGACGAGGTAAACTTTAACCGCATTCTCGACCTGTACGTATCGAAGAAAAATGAGGTTCTGAAGCAAAACGGAAAGCCCGCCGACTTTACATTGTCGGACGAGAAGCGCAAGGCTTTGATGAAAAACGGCCTCCTTCTCTTCGACCTCGCAAAAAAGGGCATGGTGAAGCGCTACGGCGTTGATTACGACCACCCCGAACTGTACGTCCCGAAGCCGAACGAGTCGCCCGACAGGGCGCAGATGCTGCGCGACAAGCTCGACCATGAGCTTTCTATAATTGTCGGCGCGGGCTTTGTGGACTACTTCCTAATTGTGTACGATTTCATAAACTGGGCGCGCACTCACGGCATTCCGGTGGGCCCCGGGCGCGGAAGCGGCGCGGGCTGCATGATTGCGTATCTCATTAAAATTACCGATATCGAGCCAATCAGGTTCAACCTGCTTTTCGAGAGAATGCTCTCTCTTGAAAGAGTTTCCCCGCCGGACTTCGACGTTGACTTCTGCGAGCGCAGAAGGCAGGACGTCATTGAATATGTCCGCGGCAAGTACGGAGTCGACAGGGTCGCAAACATTGTGACATACGGCAAGCTTGGCGCAAAGGCTGTCGTGCGCGACTTGGCGCGCGTAAACGGCATTCCGTTCGACCGTGCCACTGCAATCGCAAAAATGGTTCCAGACGAGCTTAAAATGACTCTTAAAAAGGCGGTCGAAATGTCCGCCGAGCTTCGTCAGGAAATCGCGCACGATCCTGAGGTAAAGCACATATTCGAGGAGGGCGAAGTAATCGAGGGAATGATTCGCCAACTCGGCAAGCACGCATGCGGTATAATCATCGGAGACCAAAAACTCGACAACATCGTCCCGATGATGATTCAAGAGCACACCCTCACGACGCAGTTCGCAAAAACGCCTGTCGAGGAGCTCGGCCTGCTTAAAGCCGACTTTCTCGGGCTGAAAACCCTCACCATAATTTCCGACGCCCAAGACAACGTCCGAAGGACGAGGCACAGCAATTTTGACATTGAAGAAATCGCTCTTGAAGACCCGCCAACTTTCAAACTCCTAAATAGCGGCGTCACGGTGGGCGTTTTTCAGCTTGAAAGCGAAGGCATGCAAAACCTCTGCCGCCGCATAGGGCTTAGTTCGTTCGAGGAAATTATAGCTCTCATCGCGCTATACCGCCCGGGGCCGATGCAGTTTATCGACCAGTTTATAGAGGCGAAAAAAGACCCGTCTAAAATGCACGTTCCGCATCCGCTTCTCAAAGACTTGGTGCAGGAGACGTACGGGGTGCTTGTGTACCAGGAGCAGGTTATGATGGCCGCCCGCATAATTGCGGGCTACACTCTCGGCGAGGCGGATATTCTGCGCCGCGCAATGGGCAAGAAAAAGCCGGAGGTAATGGCGAAGCAAAAGGCGGTGTTCGTAAGAAAAGCCAAAGAGTTTAACAATATCGACGCTCCCGAGGCCGAGTCGATATTTGCAGTTCTCGAAAAATTTGCGCAATACGGGTTCAACAAGTCGCACTCCGCCGCATACGCAATGCTAAGCTACCGTACAGCGTACTTGAAGGCGAATTATCCTGTCGAGTTTATGGCGGCTCTGCTTTCCAGCGAGCTCGGCAATATGGATAAAATTTCCAAATTCATCGAGGCGTGCGAAGGCATAAACATAAAAGTTCTCGGCCCCGACGTAAACATATCCCGCCAGATGTTCACCCCCATAATCGACCCGGATTGGAGTCCGTCAACAGACTCCGACACGCCTTTCGAGCGGAGCGCGGGCTCGATACGCTTCGGCCTTGCTGCCATCAAGGGCATCGGCGACGCCGCCGCAAACGCGATAGTCGCCGAGCGCGATAAAAACGGGAATTTCTCGGACATCTTCGACTTTTTAAAGCGCGTTGGAATGAAAAACATAAATAGGCGCGTCGTCGAGAACCTGATACTCGCGGGCGGGTTCGACTCTTTCGGGATAGACCGCGGCCATCTTTTGGGGTCTCTCGACGCAATCCTAAACCACGCTCAGGAGATGGAGAAAGACATGCTTGCCGGGCAAACCAATATGTTCGACTTGCTTGACTTGGGGCCATCGCAAAATGACAGCGGTTCCGGCGGAAATATAATCGA
>ULNQ01023366.1_pt1 | contig 12335 bp, 8 predicted proteins | sample 1951951 | NCBI WGS metagenome assembly ULNQ01 (sample SAMEA4835580, study PRJEB28245) | human gut metagenome | biome: gut microbiome; material: fecal sample | place: Denmark | collected 2008
GAATGATGAACGAGCTAAGTATCTTCGTTGATGAGTCGGGCGATTTCGGTTCATACGAGCCTCACGCGCCGTTCTATTTGTTTACACTCGTGTTCCACGACCAAAGTAACTCTATCGAGAATCAGATCAGTCACTTGGAGCACGGACTTGCGGACGTTGGCTTTGATGTGAAGCATTGCTTCCACGCAGGCCCCATCATTCGCCGCGAGGAAGATTACCAAAATCTTTCCATCACGGAACGCAGAAAATGTCTCAACCGTATTTTGTCATTCGCAAGAAATACGGAAATATCTTATATTACCTTCTCAGTTGAAAAAAAGCATATGTCCGACTCGCTCAGCTTGACGGTGGCGCTCTCCAAGCAGCTATCGGCATTTATCCGTGAGGAATACGCTTTCTTTTCTCAATTTGATAAGATCATCGTTTACTATGATAACGGACAAGTTGAACTGAACAAGCTATTGGCATCGGTTTTCACGGTTATGCTACCACAAGCGGAGTTTCGCAAGGTAATGCCCGCAGACTATAGGCTGTTCCAAGTCGCAGACCTTTTCTGTACATTGGAACTGATCTGCCTCAAGGATGAACGTCATATTATGTCAAAATCCGAGGAAGCCTTTTTCGGCTCAATGCGAGATATGCGAAAGAACTACCTAAAGCCGATGTATAAAAAACGTTATAAGGAGCCTAAGTGATATGACTACGAAAGATATTAAGAAAGCAACGGACGAGCTACTTCACGAGACGAGTTTCAAAAGGGCGAGGACAGCACAAAAGAAAAGGGATATGTTGACATATCCGATGTTGAAAAATTTTGAAAGCAAACTAAATATGTAATCGCCACTCTCACGGGTGGCGATTTCCTTTTATCCTTTGACCATTGTACCAAAACAGAAAAGCGCGACCGAGAATCCGAGGAAAACCACGGTTGAATCGGTTGATATTGTCCCTGCCAAGTTGCATACACATATACCGATCATCGCACCCGTAGCGAGGATTCGTGTGAATTCTTTGCGGACGGTAGATAAAAAGGTGGTTTGATGTGCGTTCTCCTTTTCTTCTGCTGTTATATACTTATCGACTGGTAAACCGAGCAGGTCGATAAGCCGCTCCAAATGCTCATCGCAAGGCTTTGACAATCCACGTTCCCACTTGGAAACCGCCTTTCCCGAAATGCCGAGCATCGCCCCAAGCTCCGCTTGCGTCAGCCCGCGTTCCTTCCTTTTTGCCACTATCAGATCACATATATTTTCCATGTAAACCTCCGTAAACTATTTGGTTGACAATAATAGTGTGGTAGCTTTATAAAGGTTATACCCATATTTTTTTATCAGTTCACACATTTTTCGCAAAAATATGTTATAATTATTTTTGATAAAAGTGTAAGATTTATATTTTTCATACGAATATAATAGTGAATCGATTCAAAAGCGAGGTGAGAACATGGAGGACAGAAAGTTACTTCGATTACTACATAAAGACCCGAGCGCCGGAATGGAACAGTTAATGAATCAGTATGCAGGTCTTATTTATGCTGTTGACAAAGGCAAACTTGCGGAGTCTTGCTATATTCACGAATATTTAGCTAATATAAATAGACCCATAGATATGGCAAAGGATTATTGTGAATTAGAGAATGTTGCTGTGTATTACTTCGGCTTTACTGACCCCAATAAGAACTATCTAACCGGCTCTTCATTTGTTCAGTATTTGGTGAAACAATATGGCGAGGAGGCTGTTATCAATTCAATTTACGGGAACGGAGATCCCTTACCTAAAACCTATGCCGAGTTGGTAAAAGAATGGAACGAATTTATTGAAACTAATTACAGCAATTACAGTAAATACAAATAGAGAGTTAGATATCTAACCGATAAACTTGAATTTGCAGGTGAATTATATGAGAACAAGAAAGGTTGTTGTAACCATTTAGGAGGAACTGCAATGAAGAAACACGTACTATTTTTACTTTTTGCATTATTGAGCCTTGTACTGATCTCCTGTGCCGGTCAAGACACAGATCAAGACACGGAGCAAGCATCTGAAGGGCTCGAAATGAAGCTTTCCGAAGATGGTACCTACTACGAGGTATCGGGAATTGGTGACTGCAAAGATTCCCATATCGTCATTCCAAGCGAATACAAGGACATCACTGTTACAAGAATCGGAGATATGGCTTTCTCAGTTTGCGATATCGAAAGCATCGTCCTTCCCGACACCGTCACAATGATCGGGGATGGCGCATTCCTGAATTGCGCCATCGCAAGCATTATCCTTCCCGACACTCTCACAAGAATCGGGGATCGCGCATTTTATTTGTGCCATCAACTCAAAGAGATCAATATTCCGAATTCCGTTACCCACATTGGCGCGCAGGCATTTGAAGAATGTACTTCGCTGACAAGTGTGACCATCCCAGCCTCAGTCACAAGCATCGGCGAGCAAGCCTTCTACCATTGCGATCAGCTAAACTCCGCAGAGCTTCTCTGCACGAAGGCAGACATAGGGGAAAACATGTTCGGGCATTGCTATGCGCTCCTTCAAGTCAAGTTTGCGGATGGCTTTACGCATATTCCCATTCGTATATTTGAATATTGTACCCAACTGAATGACGTAGATCTGCCCGATTCCCTGATCGGTATCGGCGAATATGCATTCGCATATTGCGAGGCGTTGGAAAGCATCACCATTCCCGAATCGGTCACCACCATTGAAAACTGCGCTTTCAGTAATTGCAAAAGCCTTAAGAGCATCACCTTGCCGGATTCCGTAACCGAATTGGAAACGACTATTTTTCTCGAATGCTCCGCATTGCAAAGCGTCAAGCTCGGCAACTCCGTTCCCTATATCAGCGCAGGGCTTTTCTCCTATTGCACCTCGCTGACGAGCGTGAATATTCCCAACTCCGCAACACGGATCGATGGAGAAGCTTTTCAATACTGCACGTCACTCTCTACGCTTGACATTCCGGATTCCGTGCAGAGCATAGGCGTCGGCGCGTTTTGGGAGTGTATCTCGCTGCAAAGTATTGTCATTCCTCCATCTGTGACCGTGATCGAGCGCAATACGTTCTATCGGTGTGCTGACATGACCGAGATCACGATCCCCGTTTCGGTAAAAGCGATCGACGAACTCGCATTTTGGTCCTGCGACGCCTTGGCTACAGTCTACTATGGAGGGGATCTTGCGGATTGGATGCGCATTTCCATAAACGAGTCCTACGCAAACCCCTTGCATATTGCCGCAAAGCTGTATATCCACGATACCCCCGTCACCGAGGTAACCGTTCCCGATGGCTTTGACAGCATTGGCGATTACGTATTTGACGGTTACAAATGGCTTGAGAGCGTCACGATCCCCGACTCCGTGACCACTATTGGGAACGGCGCGTTCAGAGAATGTACCGCGCTGAAACGTATTTCGCTGCCCGATTCGGTTACAACCGTGGGGTGGCATGCATTTTGGGACTGCACCTCGCTGTCCGAGATCGAATTTTCCAATACACTGCAGTATATCAAGGAGGGCGCTTTCCGCGGAACAGCTCTGCAAAGCGTTGTCCTTCCCGATTCCGTGACCCTGATCGAAGGCGCCGCTTTTGATGGTTGCAAATTCTTGCAAAGCGTTATCCTGCCAAGTAAGCTGGATGCGTTGAGTGACGGCATATTCCTGAATTGTACTTCGCTGGAGCAGATCTACATTCCCGATACCGTGAAAAAGATCGGAAGCAGTGCTTTTATGGGCTGCACCTCGCTGCAAAGTGTCATCATCCCCGATGGCGTGACCATAATCAACAGCAGTGTCTTTTCGGACTGCACCGCGATGACAAGCGTTACCGTCCCGCGTAGCGTAAGAACAATTGATGCCTTGGCTTTTTGGAATTGTACCGCGCTTAATGAAATTCGCTATCCCGGTTCAATCCAAGAATGGAATGCCATTTCCAAGGGCACGTATTGGAACAAAGGCGTCCCCGCAGAAACGATCACCCCGATCCCATCGGCGGATGATATCAATTGATGGGGCTTGACAAGCAACGCATTTGACAAAGCAAACGATAAGCAGTATCATCTCAAGGATGGAACGATATCAAGCGTTGGCATGAATGAGAAGCTAAACGGTGCATTTGTAGCAAGGCTTTCTTTGTTCGAAAAGCTACTGAGCCGAAGAAAAAGAAATAAACAAAATCCAATTTATCGAAGGACTTGAAAAACATAAATTCGTTGATTAACAGCGAGGAGTACTATGGATAAAAAAGTTTTTGATAGAATTACAAAAGAAATATCAATATCGAAGTATAAATCAGATTTTTAAATATTCGGATGTGTTTAAGCATATCCTTTTAGGAGGAATACCTTATGAAAAATTCAGCAATCAAATTAATTGCATTCTTTACTCTTGCGTTTCTTTTCCTGTCGCTTCTTTCGTCCTGCTCCGCGCCTCATCAGCATGTGTTCGGAGAATGGACTGTCGACGGAGAGGCTAACTGTATTGATGGCGCAACCGAAAAAAGGAGCTGTGACTGCGGGGCTGTTGAAACGAGAACCGTTCCTGCAAAGGGACATAATATCGTTGATGGCGTATGCAGTAACTGCGGAAAGGGTCCCAGCGAGGGGCTGAAGTTCTATTCCAACGGCGATGGAACGTGTTCATTCATAGGAAGAGGCACCTGCACGGATGCAAATCTGATTGTTCCTGCAAAATCTCCCGATGGTGACACCGTAACAAAAATAATGGGTGGAGGATTCTTCGCTGACGAGGCCTTGGTGGCTATATATGTGTCTGAAAGCGTACTCGAGATAACGACAGATGGATGGAGTGCAGCTTCTAATTTTGCGAGCATCTCCATATCCCCGAATAATACGGTTTACGCCTCTTTAGACGGAGTTCTTTACAGTAAGGATTTAACCACTCTTATTAAGTATCCCGTAGCCAAGGTCGGTGCGACGTTCGATATACCCGCTGGCGTTACTACCATCGGCTTCGGGGCGTTTGCAAATGCAACGAATCTTACGAGCATCAACATCCCCGCAAGCGTTCAGACAATCGAAACGTCGGCATTCCAGTCATGCTCTGCGCTCACAAGAATAACGATCCCCGACGGTGTTACCACCATCAGCGGTGGAGTATTTGCCAACTGTCGCTCGCTTTCGTCCATAAACCTTCCCGAAAGCATTACATCTATCGAAGAGAATGCATTCGGCTATTGCGAGTCGCTTACGAGTTTTACAGTTCCTTCGGGAGTTACCTCGATTCCTAAGGATGCATTTAGCAATTGCAAGTCACTTGCCGATATAAAGCTCCACGATAAAATAACGACTATAGGGCCAAAGGCATTCTATTATTGCTCATCACTCAAACAAATAACCATCCCTGCGAGTGTAACAAGAATATACGAGCGTGCATTCTCAAGTTGCACAAGCCTTGAGAGCGTCGTCATTCCCGATGGTATAAATACGGTTTATGCGGGCACCTTCCAGCTTTGTTCATCCCTTTCCAGCATTACAATACCCGAGAGCGTTACAAAAATTGAGGATAGCGCCTTTTACGAATGCAGAGCTCTTTCAAGTATAATTTTCAAGGGTACTGTGGAACAATGGAAAAATGTAAAAACAATTGGTAACTGGAGAACTTCCGTGCCCGCAAAGGGAGTTACTTGCACGGACGGAAATGTATAATTTACATTCTTATATTGATAAAGGTGATGCGTTCTTGAATGTAAACCGACTGCATCGGAAGAATTCGTCAGTACACCTCAAAACGAAAACGGTACGCATCTTTGTGTCGAGCGATTAATAATAGCGGATATACCTCCTACGATCTTGCCCGAATTATACTTTTTCTATGAAATATGCCCTCGTTTCATTATGAAACGAGGGCAACGCTTATATATTCACTTTACACACAGCAATGCCGTAGCTCGTTTCCTTCTTCTGCATGAAATTCGTAGGAATCTTGCTCATATACTGCTTATTGAGCGCAGAGCTACCAAGATAGGCTTCGATATTGGTTACGGGCAGGACACACCAATCGCTATCGTAGGGCTTGTTTGCGATATAGTATTCCGCGATGGTGGTCAGCACGTTCAGCGGAACGCCGAGGGGTTGGATGCTTTCGATATATGCCATCTGCTCGTATGTAAGCCTTACCGCCTCGCACCGCAGAGCACCAAGCTCCAAGGCGTCGGCAATGGCGGCATCAAAGGACAATGCCCACTCCGCACGGGTAGTTCCCGTGAAGATCGGTACTTGGTACTGCTTGACCTTGTCGCTCCAACTGTCCTCCCATTGCTTTGTTCTTTCAGCAAGGCAATGGATGTGCTTGTTGACCTTTGTTCTGTTGGCAGAGATAAAATCCGAGATGGCGTGAATGTGGCGATAATACCACCCTGCGCCATCCTTATTTACAAGCTCCGGAAACTCCTCGTGGTATTCGGGAAAGCTGACCTTGAATTGCCATTCCGCCATCGGAGTGGCATTTTTCTTTTTATCGGGCATACTGCACCACGCACACAGAGCGCGTCGGGCGTATTCGATACGTTCACGCGGATCTCCGTCCTTGGACGAGCCATCGGCATTGTGAAAGAGATACCCACGGGCAAGGATGGTGAAAATACGGGCAAAGCCCTTGAAATCCTTGATCATTTCGGTGGTGAACCTGCCGAGAAAGGTGGTGTCCTTCCCGTTTGATACGGTATAGGTCGGCTGACCGATATAGGCTTTATATTCGTTCCATTCGTAGGTCACTTTCGGTCAACCTCCTTCTTCAAAGCAAATTTTTCAACGGATTCCCAAAGCACGTCCCAAAGGAACGACCGCTTATTGAGAGCAACTACATACTTGACCGCCGTGGCAGGCTTGCAAATGCCCTTGACAAGCTCCAAGCATTTCTTGGCAACCGCCTCGCGGTAGGTTGTGCCGGATATCTTATCCGTATAGGCTTTGAGCAGAGCCGTCATTTCGGGTATGTCCCCCTCATAGTGCAGCCTTGCGCGGTTCTGCTGAATGTTGTCGTTATCGGTATCCATAATCAAGTCACCGAGCAGACGATAACCGCCGCAACGGAAATCCGAGAACAGATCATAATACTCGGTGAATTCATCCTCGGGCAAATACTTACAGAGGAACAACGTTCTCTGATCCTCGGTCATAAAGTGCCACTTTTCCTCGCGTATCGCGCGTCGGATCTCGCTGATGCGGTCGGCAGGAAGATTGACAAACAGAGCGTAAAGCTCGTCGGCATCGTAGGTGTTTTCCTCGTCACGCATAAACAGGACGCGGTTAATGCCTTTTTTCTTTGCCTTGGCGTTGGGGAGGTGCTGACTTGCACGGATACGCTTCAGGCAACTCTCATACGTTCCGACAAGCACCTTGATACGTTCAAGGATATCGGGATCAAGCTTCTTCTCCCACCCCTGCTCGGCGGCAAAGGTGAAAAGCTCGGAAGCCTTGGCAGGCTTGTGCTTTGCCTTGGGAGTGTTCTTTTTGAGCATCTGCGCATAATACGGCAGCTTCTCAAGGTTTGAGCTGACACCGCTCCAATCGGTAGAGCCGAAATATTCCTTGAACTGCTCGTCAAAGGTAGGCTCGTACCACGAACGGCGTTCCTCGGAGCTTTCGAGAATTGTCTTGTATTTGAGGAAACTGCTTCGCTTTACCTTCTTTTTGCTGAGGTATTCAGACAGATCGGGCTTGATACCGCTTTTTGCGGAGTCGATCTCAAGTCCCGTAAGTATGGCAAGCGTTTCTGTCTCTTGTCTGCATTTCTCCTTGGTCTCGGCGCTAATGTTCTCGTCGTAGGCAATGATACTGCGGTCAAGTGCCGCGTTGGAGATCTGACCTACACGTGAAGAAAAGGTATTTCGGATAGCCTCAAAACGAGCGTGCCAATCGTGAGCGTTATGTATCAGCGGATCGGCAGAGGGTATCTGCAAAAGCGGGAGCGAGGTCTGATGAGTGATGGTATAGTCCGCCCCTGCATAGTTCTGCATAACGCAATCGTTCAGAATCGGCTCGGCTATGGTCTTTATCATATCGCCGTCGTAGTCCGCACCGCCAAGGCGTTCTGCAATAAGTGCCGTGGGAGATACCATAACAACGTCGGTCAAATGAGATAGGTATAGGTCGCGCAAATTGTATTCCGCTTCCTCTGCGGGTACTGCCAATACCTCCTCGTTACGTGCGATATGCGGATTGCGGAGCAAGGTATATCTTTCTTGGGCATCGTATGCAGCACCCGGAGCGTAGATCTCCGAATCCTTAAGAACGCTATTCAAAAGTGATATCTGCAAGCGGTATGCTTTCTCACTTACGTTTGCATAGGGCTGTACGAGATAATACAGAAAGGAAATGAGGTCAGCCGAAAGAAAACGGTTATCTCCTGCGATCAAGAGCTTACCCACGGCGTAGTTCTTCAGAACCTTTTCCGCTTGAGCATCAAGCTCATTCTGATAATATGATTCGTTTATAAACAAGGGATTTACGTAAAGAAGATCTGCGAGCTTGCTTTCCTTTTTCTTCTTAGTTGCAAACCAATAGTCCTCACGCTCTTGGAACATCTCGCGGCGATAGTCTTCGTTAGCAACAAGATCGTAATATCTCTGCTCGGTCGCCTTGGTCAGCCAATTCCGTTCTTCCTCATCGGGGCTATGCTCCCAACCGAGTGGAAGGTCATCGGAGCGAAACAGCTCGGCTTTCATCGAGATCGTATTCAAGAACTGATAGTTCAGCTCGGTCACTTCCTCGGGGTCAGCCTTGCTGATTCCCGTCACGTAGAGCGCGTGGCGGTAGTTCTCGCACACGCGGATATATTTATACCAATGGTAGCCGCTTTCCTCAAGCCATCCGAAACCCTTCAGTTGGCTCTTGGTCAGTATCAGATTGATCTCTCTGACAGGATGGGGATTGCCCCAAATGTCCTTGATCATCGTGATGCCGACGCTTGTGAGCAGCCTGCGGAAGTCTGCCTCGTGAACCATACCCTTGATATATGGCATACGGATTTGGAAGGAATGATGCTCGTGGCGCTTGGAAAGAGATTTGTCTATCTGCTCCGAAAACTCCTTGGAGATAAGTCCCTCACCGTCAAACAGCGTGACCTTAATGTCGCTCTTGGCTTCTACGCGCTCATATTTGCGGACGTTACCTTCGCCCGTGGCATCCTCAACGGTAATGACGTTCACGCCTCTCACAACTTCCTTCGGGTTATCGATAACAACGATGCTGTGGTTCTTCCAAAGGTTCGGTGCTTCAATTCTCGTTCCGCTTGAAAACATCAGCCCGTTATAGGCATAGAGCTTGGAGAGCTGACAATCTCCGATCTGCATATCGAGAGTCATACGTGAGTGAACCTTGCCGTACACGTCCGCACGTATAAAGGCAAGGCGAGCGTTACGGCTCATACTTGCCGAGCGTTCAAAGGCGAAATACTGTGCCTCACCACTGCCGAAATCAAGGAAGATACCTTCGGGGCGGAACATACTCTCCGCCTTCTTCTGCCTTGTGACAATTCTCAGGTTGCTGTCGCTTCGGTCAAAGATGCCCTTGAAGTCAACGTAGAAGATGACGTCAGAAAGGTCATCAAGCACGGTATCAAGAGCCGAGTGCTTGTAATCGTCACCATTGACGGCGCACATAGCTTGGAAGAAAATCGCGTTGTCCTCTTGGTAGGTCTCGCCCTGCCGTACAATGGTACTCTCGGTCTCACGCTTGTTCAGATGGTAATGATAGCGGTCGGGCTCTGCGTTATATCCTTTCGCATAGGCGATCAATGCCTGCGCGGATATGGTATGTATTTTATAGCGTATGTGGGACATCAAATCGCTTCCTGCTCGTAATCGTTACTAATATTATACCATTCTTTTGTGAATTTTTCAATAGGCGCAGTAAAATGAATACCACTCCCATAATCCAGCCCGATGTACGCCCTTTTCAGCGTTTCACAGGTGGGTGATACGTTTACCCTCGAGAGAATTTTTCTCGCCTTAAAAGCCAAGGGAACCCCTTGTATAACGGGCAAGATACGCCCCATATACGCCCCTAAATGTCTACACAGAGGGGTGGAAAGATAGCGAGTGGTATTTATAAACACTACTCCCATAATCTCAACATCGGCAATCACAGAACGGCTCCTCGAAGTAATTCGGGGAGCTTTTTTGTTTGCAAATAAATTTACGCCATAAGGCAGAAAGGAGATTCCAATGAGCGAATCAACTAACAAAAAAACGTCCGCGTTGTCGGACACTCAAGACGTCTATTCATCGCCTTATGAAGAGGTGAACGGATGTCTTTGCAAGGTGCATATCACGAAGCAAGGTAATTTCTACGTAAGACTTTGTAATTTTGCACCCAAGATCGTCAGCGAGCTGACCATCGATGATGGCACGGAGCTGACACGCAAATACCGCATCGGAGGTGTGGACGAATACGGTCGTCTGCTTCCCGAATTCGAGATCGACGCTACCGAGCTTGAAAAGATGGATTGGCTACACAATCATCTTGACGCCTCCCTCGATCTTGAGATCATCCCACAGGTGGAAAAGCACGTGCGCCACGCAATGAAAAGCACGGCAAGGTTTGCCACAAAGAAATCCATCTTCACCTTTACAGGGTGGAAGCAGGTAAACGGCAAGTGGGAATATCTGATGCCCGGTGTCGGAGCTTACGACGTTCAGCTTCAAGGAAAGCAGAAGCGGTACTTCCTTGATGCCGACGTCAAGGATTTCGATTACGCCGAGCTTGCAGGGTTCTTCCGTCTTGACCTTATCCCGATGGAGATCACCTATCCTTGCCTCGCGCTTGTGTTCCTCTCTCCGCTGAATGAATTTCTCCGTCAGATCGGACACGAGCCGAAATTCATTCTCACCCTGCTCGGAAGAACGGGCAGTATGAAAAGCACGGTCGCAGCGCTGATGACCTCCTTCTTCGGCAGCTTCTCGGCAACCGACCTCCCGATGAGCTTCCGTGATACCGCCAACAGCATCACACACAGCGCCTTCTCCCTCAAGGACGTGCTGACCTGCGTGGATGACTACCACCCCACGGGCAGAAAGGAAAGCGAGAATATGAAAGCCATTATGCAGACGGTGGCGCGAGGGTACGGTGACAGAGCCGCCCGCAATCGTCTGACTCCCGAGATCACATTGCGCGAGGCTCGTCCTCCGCAGGGCAACGTTATCGTGACGGCGGAGTTCGCTCCCGACATCGGAGAGAGCGGAACGGCTCGTCTCTTCTGCATTGAGATGAAGCCCGGTCAGATCGATCTGCCTCACCTCACCGAGCTTCAAGAGAGAGCCGCCAAGGGTCAGCTCACGCATATGATGTACGCCTATACCGAGCGGCTGAAGAAAACCTATCTGTGTGACGATGACCGATACGCGAGATTCCTTGAAATGCTCGCAGAGGAATATCAGAACGAGCGAGCTTGTTGGAGAGCGACCCTGCGAGAGAACAAGGTCAAGTTCCACGACCGTATCCCCGACACCTTGGCTTGCCTTCAGCTTGGCTTCAATTATGTAATGGGCTTTATGCTTCATTCGGGTGTGCTGATGCAGAGAGATGTGGATGAGATCACAGAACGCTTCAACACCATAATGTTCAATCACGCAACTCACCAATCCGAAGCCGTTGAGCAAGACAGATCTACTCACATCTTCATCCGCAAGTTCTTGGCGATGCTGGATTGCGGACAGGTCTGCGTCGTGCTTGCGAGTGAGGGTGACGGCATTCTCCCTTCGGGCTGTCTCGGATATGAGGACGAGGAATATTATTACCTTTTCTTTGAGTCAACACAGAGAGCCGTGAAGAAGTTCTGCGACGACCAAGGCGAAGGCTTCACCATCTCCACCAAGGCACTCGGCAAGGCTCTTGCTGATGAGGGCTTCATCAACACCGACACGGGCGAGAACACGCGCACGATGAGGTTCGGAAGCAAGACCAAGCGAGTCCTTCTTCTGCGGAAGGATATGGTGGAAAAAGTTATGGGTATATGATGGAAATGGCGTTATGGCGTAACAGAGGGATGCACAGATCTTCGGAACTTGCGTTAGCAAGTTCGCGCGAGGTCAAGCTGAGGTTTGAAGCAAAGCTGGCTTCACGACCTCGCAGTGTATCGGATGTTACGCCTTTTTCATTATACCCCTGTCAGTATTTTTTGAGAAAGGAGGTACACCGATATAAGGGAAAAAGTTGATGAATGGCAATTCTTCCGAAAGCCTTCGGGACACGTTGCCTACAACAAAAAGTGCCTACACTGCAAGCGCAAGTGTAAGCAAAGCTACCGCGTGGATATTCTTCGCTGTCCGCTGTTTGATAAGCGATGAGTACACAGTAGAACTCCCGCTG
>ULNQ01055821.1_pt1 | contig 12322 bp, 6 predicted proteins | sample 1951951 | NCBI WGS metagenome assembly ULNQ01 (sample SAMEA4835580, study PRJEB28245) | human gut metagenome | biome: gut microbiome; material: fecal sample | place: Denmark | collected 2008
GGGCGGCGGCCTAAATCACTTGCGAAACTTGAGATAGATTAACCACTTCATTTCTATCCCAAACCTTAAGAGCCTCGTGCCCCTCTTCTTTTGTGTTTCTTATGTAACCATCCTTACATAGCACATCATCGCCATTTTCATTAAAAAAATCTATAAATGTTCCTATCTGAGCATTGATCTTAAAACTTATTTTTCCTGTCGTCTTACAAACATTGTCGTTTATATTGTCAAGGAAACAGAAAGTCCTATATTGATCTTTGACGTAATCATGTGGTGACGGTTTGTCACTATGGATATACTGTATCTCACAACCTTTATTTTTGATTCTAGAATTGAAATCATCGATAAATATAGTAATATCCATGTATAGTATCCCTATGTCTTTGAAATCAATCGGATTCCCCGAATCGTGCGAAAGATCGTTTGCCAATCGTGGGATTTCGTCTATCCTCTCTTTCTCAAATTCAGATGTATAAATGTTTTTTTTTTAATGGCCCCGTTAAATCGCCCAACACCAAGTCATCATAGTTGCTAACCTTAAATTTATACTCGGCCTGATAAAAACACATGATTAGTTTGAACAGGCTTTCTGCCACAATGCGCATATCATGCGCTATAGATTTGATTTCTTGTCGCTGCTTTTCTATATTATGTTTACTTAGGTTCTTGATCTTGTTAAACGCATATTGTAAATCTTTTTTGCACTTCTGAGCGCCATGGAAATAAAGTAATTTTTCCGAATCCTGTGGGCGTAAATTTAGTTGCTTTGGTACGATCCAAAATGAAGTAATAGGTGTATTTATGAAGCGCCAGAATTGCATTACACCATCCTTTTCTCTCACTACATTTGTGGAAAAAAAGCTTGATTGTGAATCTATGCATTTAATGTTCCATCCGCCATTCTTTACTAACCCTTTTATATTTTTCTCTCTGATGGTATATCCGTTCACGATAATGCCAATACATTTATTACCCTTACCTTGCACAAATCTAACATTATCAAATTTCAGACATATACCGTAATAGCCAAAGGGAAAAATCATTCGTCTCATTTCTTCCTCGAGAATATCTCCGCTTGGTATCTGCCAAAAAAACCATATTAACCGGTTCTCTTTATCGACTTCAATCTTTCTGATACAATCCCAATTATCCGTGTCAATAAAATCGACAATAACCCATCCTTGTGTTTCTTCCATGAAATCCTTGAAGAATCTTTCAGCAGTATCCATGTCATTAATAGTGTCGCTATAGATGTCTGAAAACTCTTGAAAATATTTCGCACCATGGTCTACAACATCCCATTTTTTATGGAATAATTTCCTGAACTTACGAGAGACGAAACCTCTAATGAACTTAGTAATACTTCTATTCATAACTTATTTAATGAAAGGCTTTCGAAAGGATCTACATAGAGCAAAGGAGAAATGAATGTCTCAAGTTCGTCGAACGTGTAATTAACACCCTTTTCTTTGTCAAATGATTTGTTTGAGGGGCCCCACCATCCAGTAATATTTCTCTTGACATATCCTTCGACACTGCGGCGCGGGAACTCGGCAAGATATGTGTCAAAGAAAGACTCTTCAATTTTTAGGTGCCCGTGGACATACTCAGACAAATCCTCCCAAGCATCGCTGATTTCATTGTGGTTGAAACCAGGACGTTCAATGATTTGAATTTGATCAAAATATCTCATCTTTGCAATTCTTGTGAAGGCGTTCTTCAGTTTCTCGATTGCATCTGCATCTGTTTTGGGTGCGCTATATCCATATATTGTGACAATTGCAGCACAAGACAGATAGTCTTCAAATAGGTCCCACTGATCTTTGATGAAATTGTCCTTGTTGTAATTTTTTTGACGTACCGGATAGAGCAGTTTGGAAGGGGAGAATGTTGTATGACAATTTGGGCAATGATAATTGTAATATCCAAAGCTGCCGCATTCTGGACAGTAACCAACTTTGACATTGCCGTGAAGAAATAACATTTCCGGAAGGTCTTGGGTTATACGCATCATTCGACGATATGCATCTACCATCAGTCCATCCCAATTGAATGTTGCAATACAGTCTTTCTTTGTGAGTGAGAGTATCAATAGGTCGTACTTTGTTATAGTGTCAGGAAGTTCGAACGATGAGAAGTACTTGTAAATAGCTGTTTCCAGTTGTAGTCTGACACCTTCGCATTCTTTTCTTTCTGCGAGAGAGGAGTAGATGTCTTCGAGATTGTCACTCGTGAAATTTATGTTTGTAGTGGCAAGCATATCAGAAAAACCGAGTTTTTCTACAAACCCCTTCATCACCGAACTCTTCTTGCCGTTTTTGTCTCCGTTCGGAATTGCATCAACAGTTGCTCCCGCACCGAGGATTACAAGTTGAGGACGGGAACAAAAAGCCGGAATATCGATATAGTCATCATTCTCCTTCATATGACATACGTTTTATCTTGAACGGTATATTGAATTGCTCATTTATTTCTGCTCCGACCAGTGCGGCTTTTTTTGCGTTTTCTGGCCTGTTCAAGGGCGAATAGGTGATAAACTGAATTTGAAACTATTCTTTTGGGCTTCTGTTGATACTTTGAGCCCCATCTCGTCGCATAGGCTGTCGAGAGAGATGTCATTGTTATAGATGTCCTGGCCATAACCGGTCAGCATGAAGAACTGGTCTTTGGTCAAGGTATATGGCGTGTCTCTGGTGACTTGCCGCCCGATGGCATATAATATGGCTCGAACATCGGACTTAATATGTTTCTTCAGGCTTTCTTCTGCTTCTGCCCAGTAATTGCTTCCTTCTTCGGTCAGGCTCCAATGAAACGCACTGGCGATGAGATTTGCCGGTGATTTAAGGCCATCGAGGAATTCGTTAACAGGCACCTCTGATGAAGATTTGAAGTTCTTCTTCCACGCATTCCACCAGCCTTGAAGGCGAGCCCATTCCAAAACCCTGAACATCCCTCTTTGGCGGTAGAAGTCGTCCATCGTTGTGGTGGTTGGCGATGACGATATTGTGACTGGGGTTTTAGTTGAGGGTGTACCTGTCAATGAGATTGGCTTGGAGGCTCCAACATCATCGTGCGCGGTTACGATTTCTTTGCGCCAGCGGTTATAAGTGGAGACGGTCATGCCAGCACCCAGCGGGGTTGAATATGACTGCGGATTAGTGACGTGACGTTTGTTAAACTCCTCTATGATTGCCTCCGGAGCAACGCCAGCAAGGACCTGGGCCTTAAACCACTGATAACCTTCGCTAGTATCTTTCCACTTATCAAGGTTGTCCTTGGCTTTGCCGCCTGGCCTTACGTCGTACCCGAGTTCTTTTGCCCAATGACTCAAAATGGCCTTTGTGATTGGCCTGCCTTGTTTACTCCGATACTCTTTATGGCCTGATGCTTCGAGCTGCACGAATTCGTCGATTATCTGATCATATGACCAGCCCTCAGAAAGACGCTGCCTAACGAGTCGAAAAGCGGGCAATATATCTTTTTTGCTCTTCTGCAAGGGAGCTGGTGTAGATGCCGAGGGCACCGTGCTATGTGCATCTGTAGTCTTCTTTACAGTAACGAACTGTGCCGTGTACGGTTTCTGTGATGTACTCTCACCTTCCATTGTAACAGTGAACACCGAATCCAACTCAATGCCAGACCGAAACCGTTCAAGCACTTCGAATGTCAATCCACAACCTCGCGAAACACTATATACTTCTGGAATTGTACAATGGAGAACACGGAAGTCGTCCATTATCTCCTCATTCGTCGCACCAAGCAGAATTTTATCACGAATGAAGCGGAAGGCCTCTGCATAAGGATGTTCCAGAGCCAATCTTTCTCTCGCGTAGAGTATGTCGTTGAGTTTCGTCATTGCGGATTATCTATCTTTTTGCCAAAACCGCCAGTGGCGGAAGTGGCGGATTGGCGTTATAGGAACCAGAGTGTTTTGCAACCAAACTCGGGATTAGGTATCTCTTCGTAGCGGAAGTAGGGTAGGAACTCTGTCAGGAGAGATGGGTACTTGATGGTGATGGGGATGTTCTGCTGGTCAACGGACTTCCAGTACATTCGCGAGAGCTGGAAGATCTGTTTCAACAGGTCCTCGATTGTTGCTTCGTCATCAAGAACGTCGGCATTGCGGCAGTCGAACCGAACCTTGATGGGGAAGTGGTATGGAATCTTTGCTTCAGAGTGGCTTTTCGTCTTCTTTGCTACCATATCATCCCAAGCCTTCTGGTCGGTTTTCGAGTTGTTGTACAGGAGCCAAGATTTCTCACTGACCTTGAAGTATGTGCCGGCGAGGGGCATCAGGTCGTTACAGTCACGCTTGATGCCGAGGATGTCCTTTGATTCGTTCTTGCCGATAGTGACAACGATAACTGGTATTTCTTCAACGCCAAAGTTAGTCAGCATATCAAAGATAGGTTCCCAGTCTCGTTTGCTCATCTCCTTGTAGAAGTGGATGATGATGCGACGGGGAAGGACGCCGCCCATATTCTCAAGGAAGCCTTCAAGGGCCTTTTTGATCTTGGCTACAAGGTCGTCACGGTCTTTTTCCTGTATACAGGAGAACTCCTTCATAATGCCTGTTCCGTCGAAGCAAAAAGCGCTGCCAAGGTACCGTTTGTCTTTCTTCCTTGAGTAGAATGCGCCCACGCCAATGATCAGGTCCTCGGGCGTTTCAGTCTTAATCTTCCAGGGAATACCGCCGATTTTGCCCAGGATTGCAGCATGGATATTAGTGAAGGAATAGGCGAGACCATCTCCATCGTTGATACGGTCTTGGAAGAACCCCTGCACGGTCACGAAATGTCGGATGCACTGTTCTTTGATACCCGCATAAACTACCTGCCGGTATTGGCTACTCCAGCTCTCTTTGCTGATAGGGCTGACGTAGAAGGCCAGGTAAGTGAAATGAGGATCTATTGTCTTTTGCATCAGTTTGGCTTCGATTTCTGAAATCGCAGTTTCCAAACTTGTAAACTCCACGTCTCCATCGGTATCATACGTGAAGGTATGCTTTATGGCTCTTGCGAGCGAGCGTATCTTGGTATAGTTTACCGTCTTTCCAAATTGATTGACAAAAGAAGCGTCTATCGCTCCATTCTGCAGAGCATTGAGCAGGAAATCTCTTGCCGCTTCTCCGGAATCCTTCTGGTAGATGAAGAAAATCTTTAGGCCCTCAATATCGGCCTTGGCATAGGGACCGATGTTCTTGAATCCCTGAACAATCTCCTGCTCTACTTTGATATTGCCATTTTTGTCGGTAAAAAGGAGGTCTGATGCACCTTTTGGGAGCATCTTGACCTTGTCGTCGGGTAGTGTATAGAATCCGTTCCCTCGCTTAATGATGATGGAATTGTCCAGCTTCCCTCCGAAGAGATACCTCTTACAGAATCCAGATACCATCTTGTCGACTCGGGCATACTTATTATCCTGAGGGCGCTCCGTCAAGGGCAACTCAAAGTCATCTTCAAGGTCTTTGTTAACAACCGGATATGCTTCAGCGGGATTGTTTTGGAACGGTGCTTCCTTATCATCATAACGATATGTATGCCCCTCATAGACCACCGACGATAAATGTGAAGGGTCGATACTAATCAAGCTTGAAACAGACTGACTCAGCACACGCGATATGCCGTTGTGGGTAACAATCAGCTCGGGACCTTCAGTCATGTGGCCATACTGTACCTTGACCTTGAAGTCAAAATAAACCTTGAAACGAGAATCGTTCTGATCTTTTGCCGGAAGCCATACAGAAATGTCACGAACAAAGTCGCTGGAAACTATGGCATTGGGGATGGTCTCAAAATAGTGGCGAAGAATGTGGCGTGCATAATGCAGCGAAAACATCGGCTGCTTAGACAGCTTGATAGTTGTTTTGAAATCGACCTTGTCAGGTTCGCCAAAATTGGTGTACAACCGCTCAATCTTCTTGAGACGCTTCTCATTACCCTTCAATAATGTTTCGGGGAACTCCTCTTTCATCAAAGGCTTATAGTGCTCCTTGCCCGGACGTTTATCTGTATGAACGACCAGGCTGAGTTCAAGTTCGTCTTTGGCGAAGGTGAAGGGTATGAGGTTAGTTTCAATCATCGACTGGGGGTTATTTCGTCATTCGGTCAACTATTTTGACAAGGGTCGTAAAGGCGATACGCTTGTCGGTGGGTAGCTGGCCACTGTCGTACAGGGCCTTGTTCTCTTTGTACCAGAGGGCTTCTTCGGAAGCGTCCGGAGGGAGAGCCTCATTGATGGTGATGTATGTTGCGAAACTCTCCAGGCGATCCATCCACGGGACAGCGTCTTCCTTTGCAACACGTTCTTTCTTGCCCTTGTATTGCTCGTATTCTGTTTCGATTCTTTCAATAGCGGCTTGTTCATCTGGCTCGAGCAGGCCTTTACGGATGTTGGACTTGCAGACGGCCAGGAATCGGCTCAGGCGTATTTCCTCCGGGGTAACTCCGGATGTGTAGGGGAAGCGTTGGTTCTCCTGAATGAACTTCTCCAGGAGGGTAACGCTGTCTTTGAAACTGCGGCGACCTTGTCGTTTTTCCTGTACCTCAAATGATTCATCGAAGGTGTAATCAGAGTAGCCGATGTACATCTCTCCGTTCTTGTAGTATAGGCTGAACTTGTTTGAGGTCTCAGCAAGGAGATTGGATTTGATGCTGCTCTCCTTAACATTAGCGCGGAACTTTGCGACGTGTTCGCAAATATCGGAGAGGGTGGCGATTGGTTCAATCAGGCTATTGAGATATTCTTCCACGATGTCACGGATGGTGCCACCACGTTTCTCGGTGAAATTCCATTCCGCCAGGGCATACGTGCTGCTTCGGCTAACGGCAACGATATTGCTGTTGCGAAGTGCGTTGGGGCCAATCTTGGAAGGTATCTGCTCGAGGTCGGGATAGCGCTCATTCAACTGTGCGCAGATTTCTTCAGCGGTCATCGGACGATTGAACTCTCGAAGGATGTCTTCAATGAGATTGGGGATTGTCTTTCGGGCGTTAGCCGGGAAGTATATCTGGCTGTTGATGATGTTGTCGGGATAGCCTTTCTGGAGAATTTGCCTACACTCTTTGATGATGTCGTAGAAAACTTCCTCCGTGATAGACTTCTTGATCTGGCCACGGACAAAGGTCTCAAGATCGTCACGGTATGGATAGAACCGCTTTTCGTTCAGCATGTCTTCTACCGAGACGATAAACTTATTGAAATCAAATATGTTGTGCAGTTTGGAAGGTACAAGGTATAGACGGCGTACCGCTCCAGATGTCTTAAGAAGCGACTTCCTGTAGTCCCCAATTATGTGCAGATCCGGATTGGAAATGGCAATGCAAACGGTGATGTATTCGTTGCTGAATTCGACGCCCTCCTCGGTGCGGATATGCTTGAAATCGTATTCTGACTGGACGGCATACATATACTCATCGAGGAGACCGGCACGGAATATCTTCCTCGGGTAAGAAAGAAGGTCGTCTAAGCAGTCATCGCGCAGTTGCCGAACTCTTTCGCGTGAGATGCCCAGCGATTGGGCTAATTCGTTGAGGTCCTGGACGGATTGTCCGTAAACCGTATTGAGTCCCTTTCTTGCAATCTTAACCTTCCGCTCGTCCATCTGAGACATCAAATAATATATGGCTGTGAACAGCGGGAAGTGGCCGCATCGCTCTGTGCGGTTTACAATGTCATCACGCTGCACATCAGTCAGATTGAGTTTGTGGAGCTGACTGTTGTATATCACCGCCGGGGCAGTCTTTGCTCCAGCGAGGAAGGCGTCAATCTGTGGAAGGACGTTTAAGAATAAGTTGAGAAGAGCCTGCGACTTAGAAGGATTCAACCCGGGGAATTTTACGGCTGTATGAGGCATACCAACAACCTTCAGGTAGAAGTCAAGGATCGAGTTGTTGCAGGACTCCATAAACTTCTTGTAGGAATGGTATGTCCGGATATGTTCCGTGGCCATCAGCTTCTCGATGCGCGGAGCGAAGAGGGCCGCCTTCTCACTTTCTTCAAAGACGTGCTTTGAGCCGGGATGCTGTACGATGGTTCGCATCATATCGCACAATTTCTTCACTTCTTTGGCGGAAACTTCTCCTATTCCCAGTTCCTTCCGAGCCTTAGCCAGATCCATGTCCAGCACCTTATCGTAGAAGACGCTCGCGTATTCCGTTCTGCTACGAAGAACGCTGAGAAGGATGGCAGAGGCTGGATATTCCTTCGTTACGATATTGTCGTAGATATAGTTCAAGAAGGGGACATTTCCGGGCTGAGTAGTGTCAAATCCTTCTGGTTCAGATGGCGCTTCTACCTCATTCTGTATTTCAACTGAGGACTCCGGCTCCGTGGTACTAACCGGTTCGGCAATGGGCTCCGGAGTGACAATTTCCGGTTCTGCTTCGACGACCACCGGCTCTGAAACACTATCTTCCGTGTATTGCTTAAGATAGTCGTCAACAGAAGCCTTGAAGGATAGTATCTTCTCGTACATCAAACGAGATGGCTCCAATCCAATTCCGTCGAATTTTGGAGCAGAGGGGTCAGTGATCAGTGTCCGGTAATAGAGGATTCTCACCGAGCGTGAGCATTTATCTCGCCAATACTTATTGAAGACATTGGTAAAGCGAGCGTCAACTGATCCCATATCCTTAAAGAGTGGATCTGTAAGAGTAGACAACTCGTCCTGGTGCAGGTATACATAGTAGGCGAGTTCGTCGTTGACAACTTTCTTGTATGCATTCAGGAACGGCTCCGTATAGAGTGCAATCATTTTTCCTTTACGGTACGCCTTCCCCAGTAGCTCGTCACTGGATGTCAAGAGCATAGAGAAGAATACACTATCGCTCGGGCATAACTTACGTTCTCCGGCGAGAAAACCGGAGGCCTTGTAATTTGAAAACCTGATTAGGGTCGTGTATACGTCGTTACGAAAACTGTATTCCTCTGCTCTTTCCATAACTCTATAACTTTACGCGAATGTCGGGCATCGGCTTCGAGAAGGAACTCTCGTTATCGATGTTTGCGCACTGCTGACGGACCTGGTCACGACGATGGATTGCAGGCTGTAAACAGAATCTATCGAACTCTGCCTTGTCGATTTGGTCTGCGCTGGTCAGATGCGGGAAAAGGAGTTTGCAGTATGCGGTAGCAATACGCTTTACAGCGTTCAAATGGCGCGTATCGGCCTTTGCGGGCACCTGAATGGCATTGTTTACCAGCTCGGCGTATTCTGGTGCAACACGGAGTTTATGCATCACCTCAGAGAAGAATTCCACGTTGATGGTCCAGTCGCGCAGAATCATATCGTTGTTCATACGCGGGAGGAGCCAGCCCTCGATGAAGCCGTGGAAACGGTCGAGGAGAGCAGATTCGTGGAAGACGCCAGGGAGTTCATCAAAGTAGCGGTCACTGCGAGGGAAACCCTCGGAGGTCAGCTCGATGTTACCCAGGAGCATAAGACCGCACTCGGACATAAACTCATAGTTGTCCACGGTGGCCTTCCCGTACTCGAGGTAGCCCTTCAGGATGGCCCGCATTTCCAGCGGATCGGTAAAAGTGATACTCTGAATCTCATCGAAGGACACCAGGTCGTGGTCGTGCATAATACCAGGAGTGCGCCGTGCTTTGTCGAAGAAGAGTTTGGCGCGAGAGACGGCACCGCCACTGACCAGCCAGGAGTACTTGCTGAGATTGCCGAAGACGTATGACTTACCGGTTCCCTTAGGAGCCAACTCGACCATATTGAGACGGGGCTCGATGAAGGGGAGGAGACGGGAAATAAACTCAAGCTTCTGCGTCATGCTGACGAAGGATGCAGGATTATACTCCATCGCCGAAATGATAACGTCAATCCATTCTTCGGTCGAGAACTCTGTGCGGAACTTGCGATACAGGTTCAAATCAAGCTTCTGGAGAGGCTTGAATGGCTTGAAATCGACGAGTTCTACGTGGCCGGGGCCATCTTCATCCGGCGGCATATAAACCACCTTCAGAAGGCCCCATTTCTCGCCATCAATCAGGTCGGCAGGGTATTTCTCCACAAGGTACGGCGGGATGAGCGTCTCGTTCTGCTTGATGCCCATGTCGGGAATCTGGAACTGTACCTTATTGGCGATAAGGTTCGTAGTAACGATGAATCGGGTCAGCAACGTAAGCGTCTCTCCGTTGCGCAGACGCGCCTTTACAGCGTTGTTGTTGCTGGGTATATGCTCGTCCAGATAACGGGCAAGGTCCTGCTTGCGAAGCGTTCCATCCGGCTTGGCGTATTGCGAGATCAGAAAGTCCTTCACAAAGGAGGGGAGGTTCCGACCCAGGAAGACGTCGTAATTCTGGGGGTTCTTCAGTATGGCCGCAGAGCCGAATACTGTTCTGATTTTTTGTCCTAATTCGCTCATGTGCTAAAAGTCTAAGAAGTCATTCCCACCGAAACCGGTGCCGATAACCTTGATTGTTGCATTGAATGATGTTCCACCAGGTATGGTGAATTCGGCCTTGTATTCTCCCTCGTCCAGGCCATTGACAAGAGCACTCCATTTACTGCCAGCACGGATCATCTTGAAGTCCTGACCATTGATGTGCAGCCTGACTGTCGATGGCTGCGGCATCACATTGACAGTGATGGTCGGGTTGGAAACTTCGATTTCCTTGGTGAGCAGCGTGTAATTGTAGCGGACAAGATTCTGTTTCTTGTTCGTGATAATGATATACGGAACCAGCACCTCTTCGGGCGTACAACCACCGTGTACCTCGTGGACCGGCTTGCGACCCAATGAAGCGTGGGTAAGGGCGACTTTATAACGTTCTCCATCGTTCTCGTTGGTGTGAACGACATAATCGGCATCATGGTATAGTTTACCATCTGCTGCGACTTTGATGTAGCGTCCATCGTGCTCCACCTTCGCATCATATTTCAAAGAATCGAGCTTGCGAGAAAGGCAGCTCAAGCCGTGGTCAGAAACAATGGCAATGGTGTGCTCACCGTAAGCATTGCTGGTGATAATGTCCATTATCTTCGACTGAAGGACCTGGAGTTCCTTGACCAGCGTTGCATTCTTCTTATAGCCAGCGCTGTCGTGGGCCAGAGCATCTAACTCGCCGAATTTGATGACATCGTCGAAGCGGTTCTGAGCGGTCGCTGAAGGAATCGTGCAGCGTGTAACCTCCGAATGGAGAACCCGGTAGTTAACACCACTATCTTCAATCAATGAAAGGATGTAGGGGAGGAACTCGTACCCCAGGGCGTCTATCCAATAGATCTTATCTGGTCGGTATTCATCGGAAGACAGATGCTGAGCGAGGCGGTTGTGTGATTCCTCAAACGAGTGATACCATCCGTAGAAGGAATCTCCGTCGTGGTTCTTTTCGCTAATGAAGGCCTTGATACCCTCTGTGTATTCATCAGCGAGTTTAGCATTGCGGTACTCCTTCAAGTACTCGATGTGCCAGTTGTCCTCGGCTTTGACCGTAGTGTTGGGATCGGCAAGAAACATACCCAGAGCAGGGTATTTCTCGGCCGCCTTCTCCAATGTAAGACCCGTGCGATCCTTGTCGGCATACCAAGCGGTGATGAGTACCTTCTCGAAATCAAAGGCTCCCGTGCAGAGTGCAATCGCAAGCTGAGTATTGTTTTGCTCAATCTCAGCAATACGATTCTTAATATAGTCCCTTGTCTCCGGAGCAACAAATTCGCAGATGACATTCAGGGAATTCTTAATGAGGTGTTCACGCTCAGCAGCGTAACCCATCTGTGTCGAAGGCTCGCTGAAGTAGAAAATACGTTCGGCAACCTTCGTGGGAAGCTCGCGAAGCATTCCATACTCGGAAACCTCATTGAAGCAAACCTTGAGGTAAGGGTACTTCTCTGCGGAGTCGCAGGAGAGGAAATAATTCTTCATCAACCAACGGTCATATTCCGTCGTTTCCGTCTGCACCCACTGGATAAAGATGTCTCTCGGTTCCAGATGGACAAAGTTAAAACGGCTGCACACGAACGAATTGAAACCGAAGGCTGCGAGGCCAGTCTTGAGAATGTCTTGCAACAGCTGGGACCAGTATTTCTCCTCCTGTTTCTCGTAGGGGAAGGGGATAGTGATTCCTAAGAACGACTCGATGTATTCGTGCGCATTCTCTACATACTTGAAGGTGAAAATGTTGTCAGGAACGGAATACTTATTTCGGCGATATATCGGACTGGAAGAACAGATGATCTGCGTCTGAGGGGCTTGATTCTTCCAGAAGCGAAGCCAATCATAGACAGTGTTCAGACATACGATTTTGCTCTTTTGGGCGAATGCGTTGGTTGCATTCTTGATTTGGGTAAGGAACACTTCGGTCTTGT
>ULNQ01004441.1_pt1 | contig 12185 bp, 6 predicted proteins | sample 1951951 | NCBI WGS metagenome assembly ULNQ01 (sample SAMEA4835580, study PRJEB28245) | human gut metagenome | biome: gut microbiome; material: fecal sample | place: Denmark | collected 2008
GATTTCAGATAGGAATTTAGAAATGTGTTCTTACACAAAAGATGAGAGTAGATTTTTTTAAGGAGACGAAGTACCGTGGATACAGTATTTAAATTTCTTTTTGAATTTCTCGGTCAGTTTTTTGGCTCATTATGGTCAATAATCACCGGGTTATTTGGCGGAGTAGGCAATGCCTTTGATTTTTCCGCTTATGTAAACATTATTAATGCCTATACCACGGAGCTTGGCGGCCTCGCATGGGTAATTGCGATTATTGCCATTGTGCTTCTGGTAGCTGTGCTTGCACTTTGCGTATGGCTTATTGTCGTCGCTGTAAAAAAGTTTATTCGTTCGCACAGAAGAAGAAAAGATACAGATTCTCTTGTTAAAGAGGTTCAGGCACTCAACAAAGAGGTTATGAGACTCAACCTTGAAAAGGATAAGATTCTCTCTATGAAGGTTTCACAGATTGGTCTTAACCCCAACGAGATTTCAGAGCTTACAGGCGAAGAAATCGAGTCGCTCAACAACGGCGAAGAAGAGGACACAGGCGAAAGCCGTTTCTACAAGCTTACGGAAATCGACCAGCTTTGGGCAGATTATGTTCCGCCGGTTTATGACAACGATATCACACTTCCCGAGTTCTGTGAGCGTTTCAGACTCTTTGCTTGTTCACAGCTTGGTCTTTACTACGATATTAAGCTTATCAGACTTTTTGTTGCTGCGTTTGCATCTACCAGACTTATTATCCTTCAGGGTATTTCAGGTACAGGTAAAACTTCACTTGCTTACGCCTTTGGTAAGTTTGTAAACAATCCTTCAATCGTTGCTTCCGTTCAGCCGTCATGGCGCGACAGAACAGAGCTTTTCGGTTACTTCAACGAATTTACAAAGAAGTTCAACGAAACCGAGCTTCTCCGTGCAATGTATGAGGCATCGTATAACGAAAACATCTATGCGGTAATCCTCGATGAGATGAACATCGCAAGAGTTGAGTATTACTTTGCAGAAATGCTTTCAATTCTTGAAATGCCGTCAAGAGATGAGTGGGTTGTTGATATCATCCCGAACTCTTGGCCGTCTGACCCGAAGCATATCGTGAACGGTCAGCTCAAAATTCCGCCGAATATGTGGTACATCGGTACTGCGAATAACGATGACTCGACATTTGCTATCACAGATAAGGTTTATGACCGTGCTATGCCGATTAACATCGACACAAAGGGTGTTCCTTTTGACGCACCTCTCACAGACTCTGTATACATTTCATACAAACATTTTGAGTACATCCTCAATGCCGCTAAGGTTCAATTTGTTGTTTCGGAAGAGAACCTCAAAAAGATTGCCCTTCTGGATGATTATGTTATTGAGCATTTCCGCATAGCTTTTGGTAACCGTATTGTAAAGCAGCTCCGTGACTTTGTTCCTGCTTATGTCGGAACAGGCGGTACAGAGCTTGACGGTCTTGACTATGTTCTTGCCCGCAAGGTATTTAGAAAATTTGAGTCACTCAATCTTTCATACATTCGTGATGAAATAGATGGCCTTTGTGCGTATATTGACGAGCTTTTCGGCGAAGAAAATATGACTGAGAGCAAGGATTATCTCCGTATGCTCAAGAAGCTTGTATAATTTTAGCAATTCAGGGCGAACTCTGTTCGCCCTTTGCTTGGTGAAAGGACTTTGTTCCTTTAGCGGTAAAACTATCTGATTGGAGAAAAATCAATGGCTGATTTTGGTAAATATTTCAGAGCATATATGTATATGCAGGACATTCTGAAAAATGATTTTACTTACAATTACATAACAGAAGGCCTTAAGGACGGCGATAAGGGCGAGGATAAGCTCGACGGTAAGACCAACGAAAAGGTAATTGATATGGAATGGGTTGTTGCCATTGAGGAAACACTTCCGTACATTCAGAAAGCAATAGACGAACAGCGCCGTTTTATTAAGCAGGTTGACAATGTTGTTAGAGTTGAGCTTGCAAAAAAGATTGGCCCCGAGTCTGTTAAGCACCTTTCGCAGCACACTAACTTTATTGCCAAGGTTGAGGGTGATATGGTAACGCCTAACAAAATCCTCACAATCGAGCGCGAAGAAAGCTTTGCTATTTATGAAAACCGTGTGCTTATGACGCTGATTCGCAAAGCGCTTCATTTTGTTGACGATAAATATTCAAAAATGAAAGATGTGCCGAACGACAGCTATAATAAAATTTCTATGGTTCGCCACATTGATTTTAATGAGAAAAAAGTAGATTTTAATCTTAACTATATAAATGAATCTCACGAAACTCTTGCAGATGACCTTGATGTTCTTGATGTTTCTCAGCTTTCGGACTTTGACCGAATCAGAAGAATCAGAACAACCCTTAATGAGTTTTTAAACACTCAGTTGATTAAGGAAATCTCAAAAGAGCCTGAGGTTCGTCCTCCGCTCATGCAGACCAACCTTCTAAAAAAGAACCCCAACTTTAAAAGGGTGGTTGAGCTGTGGAACTTTCTCGACAGCTACAAGCGTAAAGGCTTTGAGGTTGTAAGCGAGGAATACAACGGCAAAATGACAGATACTGTTCAGCAGGATGTTTACTTTGCGATGGGATTCCAGCATTTTATGATGTCTATTGCTACAAACCCGGGACTTCGTTCAATCCTTAAGGAACAGTACGACGCTGAAAATGCACGAATTGCCGAGGAAGAATCAAAGCCGCAGAAGACCCGCGAGGCGGTTATGCAGGCACAGCTTGATGCTGTTCGTAAAGAGGAGATGGAAATCCGCCTTCGTGAAATCCGTGAACGCGAAAAGAAAATTCTTGACCTCACGAATGAAATCAAGAATTTAAAGGTTATAATTGATCAGAAAGAACAGCAGATTCTCACTCTTAGGGGCAGGGTTTCTGCTCTTGAAGACCAACTTGAAGAGGTTAAGAAAGAGCTCCAGCAGACAAAACTCAAGTTGATGGAGGCAGAAAAGAGAATTGCCGAGCTTGAGGAAGAAAATCAGCAGTTAAAAGATACTATTGAAGAGTTGAATAAAACGATTGATGAACTCAATCAGACTATTGACACACTCAATAAAAAAATAGTAGAATTAAATAACAGAATTCTCGTGCTTGTGCAGGAGAATGCTCGTTTGCAGACAAAGGTGAAAGAGCAGGAAACTGTTATCGCTGAGCAGAAGGCTCATATTGCAGAGCTTGAAACTCAGGTTGCCGAGCAGCTTGCAAAGATTACGGCTCTTACGGAAAACCTTGAAAAATGTCATGCGCAGATCGAAGAGGACGCTCGTAAGATTACCGATTTGTCTGACAAAAATGAGAAGCTCACTGATACTCTCCAAACCGAACGCATTCAGCATAAGGAAACAGTCAACAAAATGAATGCCGATTTTGCTGAAGAAAAACAGCAGATAAACGACGCTCATTCGGCAGAGGTTGAATCGCTTAACCATAAATTCAACGATGCAGAGGCTGAACATAACACTTATGTAGCAAAGCTGAATGCGGATTTTGCGGCAAAGGCAAATGAAACAGAGCAAAAGCATCTTAAAGAGCTTGCAGATAAAGAAGAGACTCACAGGAATGAACTTGTTGAAATTAAGGAAGCCAACCTTAAATCATCAGCCGCAAGCAATGCCGCTCACGCTTCTGAGCTTAAAAAGGCTTATAAGTCGGTTGACAAAAAGGTTGAGCTTGCAGAAAAAGCTTGTGAAAAGCGTATGAAAGCCAAGGTTGCCGAGGTTAAAAAAGAGGCTCAGGCTGAAATTCGCAAAGCCGAAAAGAAAGCAAGCGAAAAAATCAGCCTTGCTAAGGATGAAATTAAATCTGTCAAGGATACAGGCGATTTGTTCGTTCGTGACTACGGCTTCGGCAGTGTTGCAGTTGTTTCAAAATATGCCGAAGAGCTTGCAAAATTCGGCAAGCTTTCAATCGCAGACGAGCTTATAAACGCACAGAAAAGCGTAAGATCTCTTTGCATATGCAGAAGTAAAAAGGGTGTTGTGCTTGCAGGCTTTTCACAGAGCGGCGCAAGCGTATATAATGTTTATAAAAAGCAGGCAGATCTTACTGTTGCATTTAACGATTTGTGTTCAATGCTGAAAGGTATGAGCAATCTGCCGATTGTAATTACATTCTCCGGTGTTGACAGACCGTTTGTGATGAATTTTGAGAACATTGTAAGAGATGCAACCAAAAGAAAAACAACTGTTTTCCATAACAAAACTCTGAAAGCAAACGGATTTGTTTCAGTTTACTTTGGTAAAGAATAAGGGGCAAAAATGAAAAATTCTACTGCGCCCAACAGAAAAACGGGCAGAATGATTGCTAAAAATTTAATAGTTCTGTTCACTGTTGCACTTGCCGGCTTTTGCGGCATTCAGGCGTGGTTTACGGATAAGCGTTCAGCCGAAGCCAACGGTATAGAGGTTGAGTGTCAGGCACCTGACGGTATTGAAATTGCTGTTGTTGGGCACGGTGCCCCTGCTCCTGCCAATGATAAATATACAGTGGGTAATATTACGCTTAATAAAACTAATTGCAAATTTCTTGAGAACCTTCAGTTGACCGAAATAACCGGTGACGGCACATTTTTTAGAAAACCGGCTTTGATTCAATCAGGCGGTCAAGCCCATGTTGATACAAAAGCAGAGTGGAGTGAGCCTACTGCAAATGAGCATTATTTGTCATTTGACCTTTACATTCGTTCAAAATCGCAGTATAGTATATCAATAGGCAAAAAATCAACAATAAAACCGGATGCTCCTCAACTCACAACTCAAGACGGTACGGGCATTACAAATCAAAGCAAGTACGGTAATTTTTCAAGAGATTCCGTAGTTGGTGCTGTAAGATTCTCGGTTGTTGACTATAAATCCGCTCCTCCTTCAAAAAAGCTCCTGTGGTTGCCGGCTCCGAATATCTTGTTGAAGCAGACGACTGACGAGTACACTTTGTCAGACGATATGCCAAGCGGAGAATCGTACAGTCATGTATACTATGACACGAATAGAGTACAACACACAGTCAGCAGTACTGATGTTGATAAGGCGTTTGTTGTGAATAATGATGGTTTTGACGGCGGAAAATTTACCTATGAGCTTGGTCAAAACCAAAACATTGCACAACTTAAAAAGTCCTCAGATACCGATACCGATCCATACTACGGCGACTACGGCGCTATGGTAACCTGTAATATGTGGATTGAGGGCGAAGACGCAGAGGCAAGACTTGCTCTTGTAAACGGAAAATTTAAGGTTAATCTTGTATTGACAAAAGAGACAAAATAAAGTTGATTTTAAAGTAGGAAAGGAGAATTTTTGATGAAGTTGAAAGATAAGTTTTGTGACTTTCTCAACGGTTTAGTTGACTCAAGACTGAATAACACAAAAAAGGTCACGACTTCATATGTTGCTCTTTTTCTTGTTTTAAGTATTTTCGCAGTATCTACCTTTTCATGGTTCACAATAAGAGATACGGCAACTATTGATTCAGATCCCTTTTCTCTTGAATCTGCTGCCGGAATGAGAGTTAATAAGGGTGAAGAAATAAGAAATACAATCACCGTAAAGGACGCAAAGCTGAAAGAAGCATCAAGTGTTGACGGTCGTAATATGTTTTTCCCTGTAGATCGCGGATACGGCGATAAAGGACAAAGCGTTGACACAAGCGAAATGAAATTTCGTGAAGGCACAGTAGGAGATAAAAATGACGGATACATATACAGCGATTTTACCCTTACCGGTCAAACAGGCGGTCAGGTTGAGGTATATGTAAAAAGTTACAAAGTTGAGGTAACAAATAAATATACAAAAAAGACAGAAGTTTATGACGGTGCAACACATATTACTGTTGACGGCAACAAAAAGCCATCGACATATCTGGCATATCAGAATCCTTGCCCAATAAGGATTGCATTCATCAGAAACAGTGCTGAGGCTTCGACCGTTATTGATCCCACTGCAATTATTGACAGCTACGCTGACGAATGTCAGGCAGTAAGCTCTGTTAATTCGCTCGGCTCGGCAACAACCACTCAAGCAAAGGGCAGGTCATTTTCCGACTACTATTTCGGTACAGGTGCTCCTCTTTTTACTCTTGACGGTCTTAAATCCCAAAACATAACCATGGTTGCTTGGCTTGAGGCAACCGGAGAGAACTGTGACGCTTACGAGGGTCAGAATGTGTCAATTACAGTTGAACTTGAAAGTAACTGGAAAGATATGGAATATGTTACTTTCGTTGACAAAACAAAAGGTGATGCTGACAATGACGAAAATACGGAACTCATGTGGGTTGGCAATGCCGGATGTTTCCTTGTTATGACCTATTATGACGAAAACTTTCAAAATCCAAAGTCAGTAGTAATGAGTGCGTCAAAGACTAAGGTTAATGCTGAGGGAAAACCACAACCTATTGAATGGATAGCTTATCTGCCAAAGGATAAAATAACAAACATATCTTTTATGCGATATAGTAAAGTAAAAGAGAAAATTAAGCTTGACGGAACTAATGAGGTTGAGGTAGGCAGAATATATAATGTATGGCATACAACAGCTGAAGTAAATGATTGGATTAAAGCAAATAATAGTGGCAAAGGTGAAAAAGCGTTTAATTGGTCACATCAAATAAATAAAGAACACGGTCTTCAGACATACCGCACAGATGACGGAACTGCAACCGGAAATAAAGAAAATACCTATTATGCCGTACACGGTAACGGTTACGGCGATACCCCTACTGTTGCTGAAAATGTTGCCCCCTGTATCGGATATTGGGGTACAAAGTATCCCAACAGTTCAGGTGGCAGTGTTGAACCGACTACAACCGAACAACAGCCGACAACCGGAGATGCATATGCAGAGGCGGATATCGTAATTGATAACAAATTATGGTTTAATGATTATAATTGGTATAACGGCGGCGGAGGTCTGAGAAATCTGCTTAGTCAGAATGTTTTTGTACTAAAAGCCGTATTTAGCGATACACACGGTAATGAAACCGCTTATGCAATGAAACCGGAGAGCAGCGGAGATAAGTGTAAACTAAATAGGACAAGTGTTAAAGCCGGTTCGAAGCTTGTAAGATTTGATTTGTATATTTCTGATACAGATACAAAAAAATGCGGATATGATGTGCCTGATAACCCTGATAACATTCAGCATACATTTGTAGTGCGTGAAGGTGGCAGTTCTTATAACATATCCTATGAATTGGTAAATGAAGGATCTGGCAAAATAATAAAAGTAGGCAATTGGGAAAATTAATTGATTAACACATTAAGGAGGTGTCACGATGAGAGAAAGACTTGCTCTTTTAAGGGAGTATTTGAAAAACAGACTTGCATTTGGCAAGAATAAAAAAACAAGAAAAGGTTTTATACTCACTATGGTGGCACTTGTTGAAGTACTTGCCATATCGGTTGTGTCCGTTTCGGCTTGGGTTGAAACTATTTCAACAATCACAATTAAAGCTGAGGGCGCAAAAATTGACAACTATGTTTATACTAATGCCGATATTGGCAGTGGTAATGGTTATTCAGGCAAAACCATTGACTTGACTAAATATTTCCGTGCTGCGGGTGGAGTGCATCTTGCTTCGGCTTCAAGTGCTGACGGTGAAAATATATTTTTCCCGATAAAGAAATCGGATGTTTCTGATTTTGGTGCTAATTCTTACAGATGTGCGGATGTAAACGATAAGAATGTTAATTATATTGACTTTTCATTTAATGTAAAGGTTGATAAAACCTTTAACGCGAATCATGCAGAGTTTTACCTTGATCAAGTACCTAAGATAACTATAGGTGGTGCAGATGTTTCAGGAAACCTTGTAAGAATGGCAATTACAGATACCGATACTCAAAATACGGTTGTATGCGGTTCTGAGGCAAGTAATAAAAATGTTGTCAGTAAAGCAGAGGGCAATCAAACTCCTGAGACTGTTCGTGCTTTTAGCGATTTTGTTGTTAATCCTGAATCTGAACCAACCGAGTTGTTTAGGGTTGATAAAGGAAGCAGTAAAACAATAAATATTAAAGTGTGGCTTCAGGATGATAAGGCGACTACTGAATATGCCGGTAAAACTGTTTCAATATCTGGTGTTAATGGTGTTAATATTGTAACTCAGAACAAAAAAGGCAATAAAGTGTATTTTGTTGACCGTACCGTAAATGAAGATATAAAAAATTGGACAAAGGGTGTAACATTTCAGCAGGGTGACAAAACTCCTGTAACGATGAAGTTTAATGAGAATTCGCATACATATTCCTGTGAATACACACCCGCCGCTGGCGATACAATAGTTAAGTTCACCTCGGGAAGTGTCACTTGGTCTACTGATATGAAGTCGCTCAATTCAGGCGACAGTATGTACTACACCGCCTATGGCAATCATAATAGCAGTAATGCCGGATACGGTACATGGGGCGAAGTGATTGAAATCAGTGTTTCAAGCAAAACCGATGTACTCCCTGATACAGGCAATGTTTCAAGTGTATATATGGTTCCGGATAAAAATGACTCTTACAGTAAAGTTAGAATGCCATTTACTAATGACAGGAATAAATGGGTCGGTTATATTGCAAAGGAAAAGGCAGACGACATGACTTTTTCTTTTACAAATAACAATAAAAAATATGAAATTCCTGCTCCTAACAGAGGCAATTCAACGCATTTTGTTGTTACTTCTGCTAAAACAGGTTATTGGGATCCACCTGCTACTATTACTGTTACTGCAGGCAAGAATGATGCAGGAGATCCTAAAGTTAGTTATGATAGTTTGGTAAGTACTACAATTTCTGTAACCCCCGGTACAAAGGTTAAGCTAGAAGCAAATCCTAAAACAGGTTTCGTATTGAAAAATTGGGTAATCAGCGGTACAAGTACCGTGGCAGACGGCATTGACAGCAACGGTTATTTTACCCCGACAGCTTCAGGTAACTATAACTTTACAGCCGTTTATGCTGAGTCGATGACATTTGAGGCTTATGTCAGAACATATGACGGTAAAGTTCTTTCTGAAAGCACAACGGGCGGTTCAGTTGAAATTAAGTGTGGAAACCAAAATTCGACTGTAGATTCCAAAGATGTAACACACATTACACTCAATGCTGTTAAAGGCAGCACAGTTACATATTACGCAAAAGCTAATGACGGATATGTTTTTGACGGCTGGTACACAGATGCAGACTGTAATAGTGTACCGGAGAATTTGAGCGATAAATATGAATTGGCTAATGTTGAGACCTCCAAGAAGTTGTATGCGAAATTCAAAGTTGATATTTATACTGTAAAAGCATACGCTCAGCACGGTAACAATCCTCCTTCCGGTGATGCCGGTAATGTATCTTTTGATAATAATAATTATGCGTCTGAAGTAACAACAACGGTAAATCGTAACGGAGAAGTTACTTTTTATGCTAAGCCTGAAAAAGGCTATGCTTTTATCGGTTGGTATGCGACTAAGGATGCAGCAGATCCGAAGGTAGCGGTTAAAGATTGTACATTAAATGGTGACGTCTATTCTACAAAAATTAATATACCATATTCCGATGTAAAGACATATGAACTGTACGCAAGATTTAAGGCTTTGTATACGGTAGAAGCCAAAGCGATGTACAACAACGAAAATGTTGTTACAGCCGGTACTGTAAAGGTTGGCAACGAAAAAGCCGATAAAATTTCATCTAAACCTGTTATGGAAGGCAATGATGTAAAAGTTGAGGCAATTGCCAAAAAAGGTTACAAGTTTGCCGGTTGGTATACGGACATGGCTTGTAATAAACCGTATTCCACTGAAAACAACGATGTTTCACCTATAACCTTAAATAAAGTTAGCAAGGGAATCACTCTGTATGCTAAGTTTGTGAGCGATTCAACTACAATCTACTTTTATAACTCTAATGATAAATGGACGAATGTCTATGCGTATATGTGGGAAAACGCAAAGGGAAAAGGAAATGAAAATAGTGCGTTTCCGGGAAAGCAAATGACACATGAAGGCGGAAAGGTATGGAGTTGTACATTTTCGCAGTCTGGTAATTGGGATCGTGTTATTTTTTCAAATGGTAGCACTGGCTATGGTAATCAAACCGACAATTTATCTTTAGAGCAAGGCTATTATAAGAATGGCTGGCAGTCAAGCAGTAATATTAAGCATTCAGTTGCTGTTTCAAATGTAGATAATGCTGATATTACTGTTACCGCAGGTTCTAATACGATAGCAGAGGGCCGTTCACTTGAGGTTTATGACGGTACAAGTCTTACTCTTAATGCTACAAATATTACAAGCGGTAATTATTGTAACTTTATTGTAACTCCAAAGTCAGGTGAATCAAAAACACTTGAAGGTAATCCTTCAACCTATCTTGTCGATGGTTCAGACATAACTGTAAGTGCAACATTTTCTTCATCCTCATCTGTCAAGAAATTCTATTTTGAAAATACTCCTGATTGGGATGTAGTTAGTTTGTATTGCTTTAAAAATGGACAAGTTCCAGAAGGGTATAATAGATGGCCAGGTAATGTGTTGACGACAAAGTATCCTCAAAAAATAAACAATCATGATGTTTATTGTATTGAAATTGATACTTCAAAAGTAGACTATGTGGTTTTCAATAATAATGGTAAAGGCCCACAGTCGGAGGATATAAAATTAAACTGGTTTGTTGAAAATAGTGCGAACGGTTGTAGCTTTAAGAAAGGTAATGATAATAAATATTATGTAGATAGTTATTTTACTATACCTTAAAACCGTGATTTATAACACATTATACTGAGGCGTTAATAATTGCTATGTATATTTGCTTGAATGCCTTTCGTAAGTCTAATTTGGAGGTGAAACCATGAAGAAATCTAAATTTACACTTGTTATTGTACTCGGACTTGTACTGTGTTTGTTGTGTGGAACAACTACGACTTTTTCGTGGTTTAATCGTCCTGATGTGCAAAAGGGCGACTCCCTTTCTTGGCGCGGAGATTACAATGTGACAAACGGAGAAAATATTACTGCTGTTACTTATGTTGCTACAAAAGATGACGGCAGTGAGTATAGTACTGATCCGTTTGATTTTAAAACTCCGACAACTGTTCCCGCCCATGAAACAAAATATTTCTGTACAGAGGTAAAGAACACGGGAACGGCTTCGCAGTCAATTTCTTTGTTCCTTAATAATTCGGATACTAACACCCTTTCTGTCGGCGTGAACAGCCCCCTCAGAACCTACAGGAGATTTACCTCCGATTCACAAACAACATCTTATGTTACCAAGACACCGAGTAATGTGAATAAGAAGAATTTGTATATAGCTACTAATGTTCCTGACCCTACGAAGTACACTATGCACACTTGGAAGAATGTAGATACCGATCCTACTGATAAAGAACTTAGCGGATACATTAAAGATGAGTCTGTTAATTATGATAATGTAGATTATAAAATATCATATGTTACAATTTCTATGGAACACGACCACGCGAAGCTTTGGCTTGGTATTGGTGATTCTAAAAAGTGGTTCGGTAATGATTTAGTAATTACAGCTCAGAATAATACTTATGTTTTTAAAGAAAATGAATCTACAGCTATGAAACAGTCAGATCCGTCTGCCGGAATTTCAAGTTTTTATTCTAGAGCAGAAGCTGTAGTAGGTGAGACATTTGACTTAAGCGCAAAGGCACAGGGTACGGTGACTTACACATCGTCAAACATTGGTGTCGCAACAATTGATAATAACGGTAAGGTTATTGCCAATAAGGCAGGCAAGACTACTGTTACTGTTACATCTACGGGTGCGTACGGTGATAAAATAACGGCAAAATGTGAGCTTACCGTAAGCAAAGAACCGGTTAAAAGCTCGTATATTCCGATTGTTACGAATATGAAGATTGAAGGCACCACCGACAGCGATCCTGTTGTTACAAAGGTGTATTGGTATATCAAAAACGATACAGCATCCGACGCTGAATATTCACTTGGCGATCTGCAAATTTCACTTTAAAATTTTAAAATTTTAAATTTCCAAAAGGGTTGTTTTTACAGCCCTTTTTTATTATAATTTATAATCGGTAGCAGAGAATACAATCAGCCCGCAAGCAAGGGTAGAAAAATATATAGTGTTTGCAACAAAATCCGATAAATGTTGCAAAGTTGTTGTTATTCTGTAGGGGCGTTCATCGTGTCAAGTGCAACATGGTAACCACCTGTGCAA
>ULNQ01037362.1_pt1 | contig 12133 bp, 9 predicted proteins | sample 1951951 | NCBI WGS metagenome assembly ULNQ01 (sample SAMEA4835580, study PRJEB28245) | human gut metagenome | biome: gut microbiome; material: fecal sample | place: Denmark | collected 2008
AATTGGGCAAATGGGACAATTGGGGACCGTCCCTAAATGGGGCAAAAAAAAGATGGTGCAGATGCACCATCCCTCGAAAGTTTCAGAAGACACCGCTAGCGCGGTGAAAACTATTTTAATGTTACTTTTAGCATATCTGAGCCGAATAGCTCCACGCTAAAATTTTTACCTATGTGCTCTTTAATGCACGACAGCATAATTGAAAGAGCACGTTCACGTTCAGACAGTTGGGAGTCCTTATGATTGTAATTACTAAATACAATCATTCCTTCAGGCATTTTGAATGCCCAGTCGAAGTTCCGTATAAAACGGAGTTGATCATAGCATGTATCCCGCCATAATTTTTCTGCCCACTCTTGGAAGGGCTTGGTTGCAAAGCAATCGGAATCAAGTCCAATGAAGATTGTGGTCTTGTATCCGCACTTGCGGACGTTCTCCAGATAAAGCTTTTCAAACTCCTTTGCATAGGAGTCATGTTGCCTACTCTCGTAAGCCACTTTCTTCAATTTTTTCCGTGCAATAAGAGATTTGATCCCTTTGGTGTTGCTGGATTCAATCAGGTGAAGATATTCTTTGAGCGAATACTTTTTCATAGTGTGTTATTCTCCTTTATGGGGTTCTTTCTTTTACTAACATCCTATTGGATGCTGTACCTTTATTATACCACATACTTCACATAAAGTCAAGATTATGTAAAATTTATAAAAAATATTGCGTTATTTAAAAAAATGGGATATAATTAGTTATTAAATTAAGGGGATAGTGAATAAGCATGCCTAATAAAGAAACTCATAGAGCATTTAACCAGTTGTTAAATACTTTTTTAGAAATTAATAATAAAGAGGAAGAGTTGGCACAAGATGGTACTAGTAGTATAAAATTAGTACCTATATTTTTGTATAATGATACAGACAAAAAGCTAAAAGTAGAATTTAAAATTGGAAACGAACAATTAACTAAGATTAATAATCTTCCAGATTTTTTTGAAAGAATGCTTAATAGAGAAAAATATAAATATAACAATGTGCTAGAGTTTATACATGAGGAAAATGCTTTTGAAGAGCAAAGTAGGCCTTTGCTAAAATTTTTACTAAAATATGCAGAAATAATTAAATATGCAAATGATGTAAATAATAACTATGCATATTATGGAAGAAACTTTAATGTGAATAATGTTGTATTATCAAATACAGGTTTAGATGAACTATTTGAAATATTAAAAGGAAAAACAGTAGAATTTGAAACAAAAACAGGAGAAAGAAAAATTCAATTTATAGATGAGCCAATAGATATAAAATTTATATTAGAAAAATCAGATGAAAATACATATTGTTTAACACCTAATATAGATGTGTATGGGTATGATATATTTTATGGAAAAAATTATTCCTATTTTTTGATTGATAATAAGATGCACAAATGTTTACCAAAAGTGGAAAATAGGAATCTAGAATTGCTAGAAGTGTATAAAAAAAATTATACTCAATCAATAATATTTAACGAAAATAATTTAAGAAATTTTTTTGCAATTGTTGTACCAAAAATAAAAGATAATTTTGAAATAAAAAATATAGACAAAGAACAAATAGAAAAATACATGCCTAAAGATTTGTATGTAAAAATATATTTGGATTATAACGAAAAAGGTTATATAATAGCAGATGTTAAATTCTGTTATGGAAATGTGGAATTTAATCCAATAAAAAACGTAAATTTGGAAATAACAAGAAACGCTATACAGGAAAATGAAGTACTTGATACATTTGTACAAACAGGTTTTATGCTTGATAGTGCAAACGCAAGATTAGTATTAGCAAATGATGAAAAAATATATAATTTTTTATCAAAAGAAATAGAAGATTATATGAAAAAATTTGAAGTCTTGGTTGCAGAAAACTTCAAAAAAAAGGACATAAAAAAAATAAAAATAAAATCAATAGGAGTAAAAATAGAAAACAATTTATTAGACATAAACTTGGAAGATTTTAAATTTAATATTTATGAAATAAAAGATATTATAAATAAATACAAACTAAGAAAGAAATTTTATAGATTAAAAGATGGAACTTATATTTCTTTAGAAAAAAATAGCAGTTTAGATTTTTTAGAAAATTTGACAGATAACATAGAAATAGAAGATGAAAATGTAGAAGAAAATTCAATAAAATTGCCAATATATAGAGCTTTATATTTAGAAAAAATATTTAAAAACATGCCTAATACTAATATACAAAAAAATGAGTATTATAAGAATATGATTAGCCAAATAGAAGATAGGCAAATAGATTTAAGTACAAAGATTCCACCAAAATTAAATGCAGAATTAAGAACATATCAAAAAATAGGTTATAAATGGTTGAGAACATTAGAACAATATAAAATGGGAGGAATTTTAGCAGATGATATGGGCTTAGGAAAAACAATACAATTATTAGCTGTTATACTTTCATATGTTCAGAAAAACAAAGGAAATGTAAAGCCCTCTATAATAATATGCCCAAGCTCTTTAGCACTAAATTGGTATAATGAAATTCAAAAATTTACCCCCACGTTAAAAGCATTAGTAATAAGTGACGATTACTTAGAGAGAAAAAGAAAAATAGAAGAAATAGGCAAATATCAAGTAATAATTACATCATATGATTCTTTAAAAAGAGACATAGATTTATATGAAAATTATTGTTTTAAATATGTTGTAGCAGATGAGGCACAATATATAAAAAATAATAATACAAAGAACTCAAAAGCAATAAAAACAATTAATGCAGAAACAAAATTTGCATTAACAGGAACACCGATAGAAAACTCACTTTCTGAGTTATGGTCAATATTTGATTTTATAATGCCTGGTTATTTATACAAATATAAAAAATTTAAAGAACTATATGAAACACCTATAATAAAAGAACAAAATGAAGATGTAATGAACAAGTTAAAAAAACAAATTGAGCCATTTGTTTTAAGAAGAACAAAAGGGGAGGTTTTAACAGAACTTCCAGACAAAACTGTAACTATATTAAATAATGAAATGTCAGAAGAGCAATATAATATATATATGTCATATATGGCACAAGCTAGAAAGGAAATAATGAGCCAGATAGATATAAATGGATTTGAAAAAAGTCAAATAAAAATATTATCACTGTTAATGAGATTAAGACAAATATGCTGCCATCCAAAATTATTTTTAAGAGAATATGAGGGAGAAAGCAGTAAGCTAAACCAATGTATAGAAATAATACAAGATGCTGTATTAGGAGGACATAAAATACTACTGTTTTCAAGTTATACTTCAATGTTTGAAATAATAGAGGAAAAATTGAAAAACATTGGAGTAAAATATCTTAAATTAACAGGACAAACTAAAGTTGGAGAAAGAATAGAGTTAGTAGATAAATTTAATACAGATGAAAATATAAAAGTATTTTTAATTTCGTTAAAAGCGGGTGGAACAGGTTTAAACCTTACAGGAGCTGATATGGTAATACATTATGACCCATGGTGGAATTTGTCTGCAGAGAACCAAGCAACAGATAGAACATATAGAATAGGTCAAAAAAGAAATGTACAAGTATATAAACTAATTACAAAAAACTCAATAGAAGAAAAAATATATGAACTACAACAGAAAAAAGCAAAATTAATAGATAATATGTTATCAACAGATGCAACTTTTATAAATAAATTATCAAAAGATGATATATTAGCACTGTTTGAATAAGAAATAAGCAAGAAAGTTTCAAAAATTTGTTTTAATAAAGTATATATTATATTAAAAAGAGGGAAAACCCTCTTTTTAATATTGTATATTTTCTGTTGTTCCATCTGTTAATAATACTTTTATACTCTCTGGTCCGCCATTTCCTAGGAATTCAGCTACACCACTGGCAACTTTGATTTTTTGTTGGTTAGGATCACTTGAATTTGGATCATGTATTACATATAAATCGTTATTTTTTGTTATAAAATATAAATCTATATCGTTAAATACTGATTTAGTTACTTTGTATAAATATTTAGCATTAGTATTTTCAATTAATACTGCTCCCATACTTTCGCTTATGGCAATTGAACCATTTTCTATTGAAGCCACTACATCAGTATCATGACTAGGTGAACCATAATATGTAACACTATCTATTAGTGTTACAGTAGTATATCTATAAAAATCATTTGTTGTATATTTAATGGTATTTGTGGTTTCATTATCATCATCAAAAGAAGTAGATTCACTTGGATTAAGTGGCACTTGTATAAATGAATTTTTTCCATTATTTTTGTTATTAACATTGTTTTTAAAATCTAATAATACTTTTTCAATATAAAATTTATCACTTGTGTCATCGCTTTTGATATTGTTATATTTAATAATAGCAGAAACTAGAGTACATACAACAAGCACAACAAATATTATAATAGCTATAATTGCAGGGACCATAGAAGTTTTTGGCTCTTCTTCTCCTTTTAATCTTATATGAGTATTTTGTGCTTTCCAGTTTTCCATTTTAATAGGTAACCAAAAGCCATAAATTCCAAATGTAATAACAGTTAAAAACCACCATAACAAATAATGACCAATTAAACTTAAAGAACTTCCATTAAATACAATTCTTTTGCGATTTATAATGGTGTGTTTTGCAAGCCATTTTTGCTTGTAACATATTCCAAAAGGATATAGTATTCCTAAAGAAATAATAGTTAGGAAATTGCAAAGTAAATTTACACCTATTACTCCTAAAACCCCACCATCAAAATAGCTTTCACCTTTTACAAATGTTTCATCTTCAAAGTGAATATTTGAAACTATCCATTGTTCCTTTCTTATTGGAATCCAAAAACTATAAATTCCCAATGTTATAATAGTAAAAAATATCCATTTAAACTTTTGTACAAATAAAGAGGCGCCAGTTCCTTCAAATTTTAATCTTTTTCCATTGTAAATAGTATGGTCTATTTTATAAGCAATTAATAATTTCTCTGCCCATGCAGATGCTATTCCTAAAGTAGCAGCAGTTATTAGAAAAGATAAAATGCCATATCCAATTAATTCTAGGACTTTGCCATCAAAATAGGAATCAGTTCTTTCCACTTTTTTTTCTACTTTAATTTCATCATATACTGACTCTGTTTCACTTTGTTCAGTCTTTTGCTCGTTCATTATAAAATTTCCTCCCCTTTTTTATTTTATATAATTATAGTAGTATACAAATTAAAAAAAATCAAGCAAATATAGATATATAACAATGAAAAAAATGTTAAATTTTACTTGTACAACTAAATAAATTATGATAGAATATTTGACATAAGATTTGGGAGGAAACATATGTATAGAAACAAAAATTGTGGAGAATTAAATATTAAAAATGTAGGAGAAAATGTAGTAATAGCTGGATGGGTTCAAAGAATAAGAAATTTAGGCTCAATGAAATTTATAGACTTAAGAGATCAATTTGGCATAACTCAAATAATTGTAAATGATAATTGTGCAGATAATCTTGTAACAGAGTGTGTTATTCAAGTTGATGGAACAGTAATAGAAAGAACAAATAAAAATTCTAAAATACCTACAGGCGAAATAGAAATAGAAGCAAAAAAAATAGAAGTGCTTGGAACGTGTAAAAACATATTACCATTTGAAGTAAATTCGGAAAAAGCAGCAGATGCAAGAGAAGACTTAAGATTAGAATATAGATTTTTAGATTTGAGAAACGAGAAATTGCATAAAACAATTATACTTCGTAGTGAAATAATGAAAACTATTAGAAATAAAATGGACGAGCTTGGTTTTACAGAAATACAAACACCAATACTTGCAAATTCTTCGCCAGAAGGTGCAAGAGATTTCTTGGTACCAAGCAGATTACACCCAGGAGAGTTCTATGCTCTACCTCAAGCACCACAACAATTTAAACAATTGTTAATGGTTTCTGGATTTGATAAATATTATCAAATAGCACCATGTTTTAGAGATGAGGACCCTAGAGCAGACAGAGCACCAGGCGAGTTTTATCAATTAGACTTTGAAATGAGTTTTGCAGAACAAAAAGATGTATTGTCAGTATTAGAAGATATTTTTACAACAATATTTAAAAAACATACAAACTGGAAGATTACAGACACTCCATTTCCTCGTATACCATATAAAGAGGCAATGGAAAAATACGGTAGTGATAAACCAGATTTAAGAAATCCATTAATTATACAGGATGTAACGCAATTATTTAAAGATACAGAATTTAATGCTTTTAAAGAAAAAACTATAAAAGCAATAATAGTAGAGAATGGTGCAGAACAAGGAAGAAAATTCTTTGATAATATGGGAGAATATGCTGTAAATGAACTAGAAGCAAAAGGATTAGCCTGGGTTAAATTTGAAAAGGAAAATGAGATTACAGGCGGAATAGCTAAATTTATAACTAAAGAAATAAAAAAAGGGTTAGAAGAAATTGGTGCTAAACCAAACGTTGCAATTTTCTTTATTGCAGATGAATTTAAAAAAGCACAAAAAATAGCAGGTGGAGTAAGATTAGAATTGGGTAAAAGATTAGATTTAATTGAAAAGGGAGTATATAAATTCTGCTTTATAGTTGACTTCCCAATGTATGAATTATCAGATGAAGGAACAGTAGATTTTAATCATAATCCATTTTCAATGCCACAAGGAGGCATGGAAGCATTAATAACAAAAAATCCACTAGATATTTTGGCTTACCAATATGATGCTGTTTGCAATGGGTATGAAATAACATCAGGTGCAGTAAGAAACCATAGCTCAGAGATAATGGTTAAAGCATTTGAAATTGCGGGATATGAAGAAGAAACAATTAAAACAAAATTTGGGGCATTATATAACGCGTTCCAATATGGTACACCACCGCATGCAGGAGCAGCAGCTGGATTAGACAGATTAGTAATGCTTGCAGCAAACTCTGACAATATAAGAGAAGTTATTGCTTTCCCTAAAAATAAAAAGGCAAGAGATTTGCTAATGAGAGCACCAAGCAAAGTAACAGAACAACAATTAAAAGATGTACATATAAAAATAGATGAATAAAGGTTTTGACTCGAGGAAGGATAAAGAAAAATGAAAAAGGTTTTAATAGGAATGAGTGGAGGGGTAGATAGCTCAGTATCTGCCCTTCTTTTAAAAGAAAAGGGATATGAAGTAATTGGTGCAACAATGAAACTATGGGAAAGTGATGATGAATGTGTTAAGGGTGGATGTTGTAATTTAAACTCTACATTGGATGCAAAAAGAGTATGTGATGTTTTGGACATACCACATTATGTATTAAATTTTAAGGAAGAATTTAATAAATGTGTAATACAAGATTTTATATCTGAGTATAGAAAATGCAGAACTCCAAACCCATGTATAGAATGTAATAAGTACTTGAAATTTGGCATGATGTATGAAATGGCAAAAAAACTGAATTGTGATTATATTGCAACAGGGCATTATGCAAAAATCGAATATAGCGAAAAATATAAACAATATGTATTAAAAAAATCAAATGCAGGAAAAAAAGACCAGAGCTATGTGCTATATAATTTGCCAAGACAGATGACAGATAAGGTACTATTCCCATTAGGGGATTTTGAGAATAAAGAGCAAATAAGAAAAATTGCAGAGGATCATAATTTGCAAGTGGCAAGAAAGCCGGATAGTGAAGATATATGCTTTATACCAGAAGGAGATTATAAAAAATTTTTAGAGGCAAATTCTGATTTAAAAGCAAAGGTTGGAAATATAGTAAATACTGAAGGAAAAATCCTAGGAAAACATGAAGGACTTTATAAATATACAATTGGGCAAAGGAAGGGCCTTGGAATTTCAAATGAAGTTCCACTATTTGTAAAAGGATTTAATCCCGAAAAAAATGAATTAATAGTTGGGAAAGAAACAGAAATATTTTCAAAAGAGGCAATAGCAAATGAAATAAATTTAATATTAATGGATGAAATAACAAGGCCGATGGATGTAAAAGCAAAAATAAGATATGCTGCAAAAGAAGCTGAATGTACAATTTACCCAGAAGAAGAAGGCAAAATAAGAGTAGTATTTAATCAGCCACAAAGAGCAATAACACCAGGACAATCAGTGGTATTTTATATAGATGATATTGTACTTGGTGGAGGTAAAATTTGTGATTTGTAAAAATTAAATGTTTTAATAAAAGGAATTGAATTTATATGGAAATAGAAAAAAACAAAGCAATAATAGAGGCAATTTTGTATTCGGCAGGTAGAGAAGTTAAGATGACAGAACTTATGTCAGCTTTGGAATTAGGAGCAAACGAAATTGCTAATATAATAGAAAGTATGAAAGAAGATTATAAGAATTTAAATAGAGGGATAGAAATAATAGAAATTGAAGGCTCATATCAACTATGTACTAAAAAAGAGTATTTTGATTATATATATCCAATATTTGACAATAGAACGAAACCAAACTTATCACAGGCAGCACTGGAAACACTCGCTATTATTGCATATAATCCTAAAATTACAAGAGCAGAAATAGAAGCAATAAGAGGGGTAAATTCGGATGGAACAATATATAAATTATTAGAGTATAATTTAATTGCAGAGTCAGGAAAATCAGATGCACCAGGTAGACCAATGACATTTTCTACAACCACACATTTTTTGAAAATGTTTGGAATGTCAAATCTAAGTGATTTGCCAGATTTACCAAAATACAAACTTGATGAAAATAGACAAATAGTAATAGACGAAATTATAGAGGAAAAAGCAGAGGCTCCTATACCGAGCGAGCAAGAAGAAAAACAAGAAAATGATGGGGCAGTTGTCTAAAGTATGCCTTAAGGAAGGAATGAAAATAAATGAAGTTAAGTGAAAGTTTTTTTTATACAATAAGGGAAGATTTGAAAGACGAAGAATCTATAAGTGGAAATTTATTAGTTAAAAGTGGTATGTTTAAAAAAGTTGGAAATGGAATTTATATGAAATTGCCACTAGGACAAAAAGTAGTAGATAATGTTAAAAATATAATAAGAAAACATATGAATGAAGCAGGAGCTAAAGAAGTAACAATGCCATTATTGCTTCCTATAGATGTATTTCAAAAATCAGGACGATATGAATTGTTTGGACCTTCTATCTTTCAATTAAATGACAGATATAATAGACCATATGCTTTGGGACCAACTCATGAAGAATTCTTTGTATTGGCAGCAATGATGAAATCTAAATCATATAAGGATTTTCCATACACTTTATATCAAATAGGAAATAAATATAGAGATGAAATAAGACCAAGATTAGGACTAATAAGAACAAGAGAATTTACAATGAAAGATGCATACAGTTTTGATATAAATCAAGAAGAATCAGATAAATCTTATCAAAAGCAATTTGAGGCATATAATAAGATTTGCCAAGAAATAGGGCTAAACTATGTTGTTGTTAGAGCAGATACTGGAATAATGGGTGGATTGCTATCAGAGGAATTTCAAGCAGTAACAGATGTAGGAGAAGATATTTTGGTATTGTGCGATAATTGTGATTATGCTTCTAACATAGAAGTAAGTAAATGTATTGATGAGGAAATAGAAAACAAAGAGGAAAAGAAAAAATATGAAAAGATAAATACACCACATGTGGGAACAATAGATGAACTAACAAATTATTTACAGGAGAGCCCGGAAAAATTTGTAAAGACGCTAATATACAATGTTGATGGTAAATTTTATGCATGTATGGTACAGGGAAACAAAGATGTAAACGAAGTAAAACTTCAGAAATTGTTAAATGCAAAGGAAGTTGTACTAGCAGAAGCAGAAGATGTAAAGAGAATTACAAATGCAGAAGTAGGATTTGCGGGGCCAATAGGACTAAATATTCCTATTATAATGGATAATGGAATTAAATATATGAAAAACTTTTTAGTAGGAGCAAATGAAACAAATTATCATTATATAAATGTAAATATAGATGATTTTAAACCAGAAATTGTTGCAGACATAAGAAACATACAAGAAGGAGATTTATGTCCAAAATGTAAAGGACACATACACTTTAAAAAAGGTATAGAAGTAGGAAACACATTTAAACTGGGAACAAAATATTCGTCAAGCTTAGGCTTAAATTATTTGGACGAAAATAATGAATTAAAACCAGTTGTAATGGGATCATATGGGATAGGTGTAGAAAGAATGATAGCAGCAGTAGTAGAGCAAAACCATGATGACAAAGGAATTATATGGCCAATGAATATAGCACCATATAAGGTATGTATAGTTTTAATAAGCAACAAAGACGAAAAGCAGAAGCAAATAGCAGAACAAATTTATACAGAGTTACAGAATATGGGCATAGAAACTATATTAGATGATAGAGATGAGAGACCAGGAGTAAAATTTAATGATATGGATTTAATTGGAATACCATTAAGAATAACTGTAGGAAAAAAAGTCGAAGAAGGACTAATAGAGCTAAAACAGAGAAAAGAGACAGAAAGCGAATTAGTAAAATTAGAAGAAATAAAAGAAACAATAAAGAAGTTCCTGAAATAGGAACTTCTTTTTGACAAAAAACTGTGCACAATTTTTTGTTATTTATGCATTTATAGCATTTAATTTTTTTGCTAAATTAGATTTTTTTCTAGCAGCTGTGTTTTTTACAATAACACCTTTTGTACAAGCTTGATCTATTTTCTTTGTAGCTTCTGAGAATAACTTTGTAGCTTCTTCTACGTTTTTATTTTCAACAGCTTGTTCAAACTTTTTAACAGCTGATTTGTATCCAGATTTAATCATATTATTTCTAGCAGTTTTCTTTTCGATAACGCTAACACGTTTAATTGCAGATTTAATATTTGGCATAATTTGCACCTCCCTTTAAGTTAGTAAATAATAACAAAATATATTTTAACACGGAAATACGAAATTTGCAAGAGGTTAGCATAAAAAAATTGTTATGGTGTGTAGGTTTGTCAAACATATGTCACACTTATTTGATATCACTAGTGTTGAAATACCTGTTATGATAATTTTGAACTTTAACTACTTATATATTCTAAATATTTTTCTCTTGGGCTAAGCCATTTTAATGGTCTCATTGGAAAATTATTATATTCTTTTATCCAATATTTAGCTCTATTTACTAAATCTTCAAAACTACAAAATACTTTCTTATAATAAAATCTTTCTTGATCTTTTCTATGACTTCTTTCAACTTTTCCATTATGTCTTGGTGTATATGGTTTTATTAATTTATGTCTTATTCCCAAATCCTCTAATTTACTTTCAAATAGCGTTTTTCTATCTCGTATACTTGTGTTATAACTTAATCTATTTGTAAATTCAAATCCATTGTCTGTTTGTATTTCTTCTATTTTAAACGGAAATTTCTTTATTATTTCATCTATAAATTGACTTGATTCATACGTACTATGCTCTTTTGCAAACCATAATACTCTCATTCTCGTATATTCGTCTATTGCTGTATATTGAAAATATCGTTCTCCTTGCTCTTTTAATTCTTTTGTTAAACACTTCATTGGTACATATTTAACATCTACTTGAACTCTTTGACCTGGATATTGCATTTGTTGATATGCCTTTGGTTCATATACTTTTTTCTTACTTGGTGTTTTTTTATAAATTCCTAATTTTATCATCATTCTATATAAACTTGTTACACTTCTTGTATATCCTGCTTTCCTTAATTTTACCCACAATACAACCAATCCTGTATCTTTATTTTTATTCTTATAATCTTTTATCATTTTTATTTCTGATTCTGTGTGTGTATTTGGACTTCTATGTGGTCTTCTTGATTTATTTGCTAATGACTTTAAGGTTCCATCATATTTTTCTCTCCATCTATATATTGTTTTTCTATGCAACTTATACACTATTGATGCTGCTGTTACTCCATGTTTATAAGAATATTTAATTACTGATTGCTTAAAGTTAATATCTTGTGTTATACTATTCATGAGAAATACCTCCAATAAAAAGTTTTTGTGGTTAAAAACATTTTATCATATTTTTGGTATTTCTCATTTTTTATTTTTTCACTTACTGTGACATATCTATTGTAAACCTATATTAGCATAAAAAAATTGTTATGGTGCTAATTATCTTTTGAAATTCCGTTTAAAGCT